>Ga0079226_10000116_pt1 | contig 49380 bp, 44 predicted proteins | sample Poulit2014_FD_76345 | JGI IMG/M metagenome (GOLD analysis project Ga0079226, IMG submission 76345) | Agricultural soil microbial communities from Georgia to study Nitrogen management - Poultry litter 2014 | ecosystem: Environmental > Terrestrial > Soil > Agricultural land | place: USA: Georgia...
CTCAGTGCTAGCGTGTGGAGTAAAGATATTAAGCGTGCCCGCCGTGTGGCTAGCCAAATACGCTGTGGCGCTGTTTCTATTAATAACGTGATGCTAACGGAAGGTAACCCTGCCTTGCCATTTGGTGGTGTAGGTGAGTCTGGTTCTGGCCGTGTAAAAGGCGTTGAAGGCCTGCGTGGCATGGCACGTTCAAAAGCTATTTTGATTGATAAGCAAAGCAGCAAAATAGAAGCTAACTGGTTCCCTTACACCAGCGAAAAATACGGTTTATTCCAGAAGCTTATTGCCGCCATGTTAGGTGGAGTAAAATCTTTCGCTACGTTTGCAGTAACCGGCACTAAGCTTGAATCCATGGCACAGAAGCCCCGTTTCCCTGAGGAATAATATGGACGCTATATTTGCTGCCTATGATGAGGCGCTACGTGATCAAGCAAGGCCAGCCGCTTTTGTGGATCTAGACGTGTTTGAGCAAAACCTGCGCGATATTTTGCAGCGTTCTCAAGGCATGCCTGTGCGCTTGGCTTCGAAGTCCATTCGATGCCCAGATCTCATTCGCCGTGCTTTGGAAACCAACGATCAGTTGCAAGGCCTTATGTGTTTTCATGGCCTAGAGGCCTGCCAGTTAGCACAACAGGGTTTTGATGATTTACTGGTGGCTTACCCCAGCACGGATGTTTTCATGTTGAAAGCCGTGTGTGATCAACTTGCTCAAGGCAGTGTAATTACCCTGATGGTTGATAATGCAGAGCAAGCAGCACGGATTTCCACGGTGGCCCAAGAGGCTGGGGTAGTGGTGCCATTGTGCATGGATGTGGATATGTCTTTGCACTTGCCGGGTTTAAATTTTGGTGTTTACCGCTCTCCCATACGTGATGTTAATACTGCTTTAGCGCTTTATCGCGCTATTGCGCAGCTACCTAATGTGGAGCTGCAAGGCGTGATGGGCTATGAGGCACAAGTGGCCGGCTTGCCAGATAATGTGCCAGGGCAGAGGGCTAAAAACTTAATAGTTCGCCAGCTGAAAAAGCGATCCGTTGGCGTGTATCAGCAACGTCGCCAGGATGTGGTGGCGGCACTAGAAAAAGCTGGCGCCTCTTTACGGTTTGTAAATGGTGGCGGTACAGGAAGCTTAGAAAGCACTGCATCCGACCCTTCTGTGACGGAAGTGACGGCAGGAAGCGGCCTATATGCACCAGCTTTATTCGACCACTATCAGCACTTTAAGCATGGCGCAGCGCTAATGTTTGCGTTAGAAGTGTGCCGTAAGCCTGAAACAGATATAGCTACTTGCTTAGGGGGTGGCTATATCGCTTCGGGTTCAGCGGGTAAAGATAAGTTGCCTCTCCCTGTGTGGCCCCAGGGTTTATCGTTGCTAGATAACGAGGGGGCAGGTGAGGTGCAAACACCCGTGCGCGGTGATGCCACACTAGAAATAGGCGATACCGTGTATTTTCGCCACGCTAAGGCGGGCGAATTGACGGAGCGCTTTAACAAGCTGCTATTGGTACGTGGCCGCGAATGTGTTGGCGAAGCACTTACTTATCGCGGCCTAGGTTGGCAGTTCATTTAATCCCTCTAGCGGCAATTGCCCGCTTTGCGGAAGCCTGCAGCTTGGGCTTCCGCTTCAGTTTTAAACTCTATTTTATTGCTATCTTTCATGGCGTTGTAGCTTGGGCAGCCCTTGGGTAAATGATAGACACGGCTGTTGCGATTGCCATGAATGGGGCCAGCAGTGTTTGTTTGGCTAGGGTGTGTTGCTGGTACCTTGCTATGCAGCCCTTCGCGGCTGTTTTTATGTCCTAGTTTCCACACTCGTTCGCCCGTTACAAATGGGTTGTGATGGCCCATCACGGCCGCAATGCGCCGGTCTCGTTCTATTTCCCAATCCGTGGCTGGGTGCTGACGATGCCAAGCCATGAACAGTTGCTGTTGCTGCCTGCTCAATGTTAAATCATAACGGTCGGCCATATAAAAATAGATTCTGGCCGCAGCACCACGGAAACTTTCGGGCGGCATAGCTTTGCGGGCGCTGAAATCCACACGAAAGGTGCACGCGCCATATAAAGCAGGTGCGTTTGGTAGCGCGCCGAAAGCATAGTTAGAGCGATCAGCGTTCACTTCGCCCACCACGGGGGTGAGGTTGTGCATGTCCGCTTCCATCATGTTGAAAACAGGGTCTGTGCGCTTGCAGTGTTTGCGGCCGCCTTGCTGCCAACATTGGCGTTGATGGCCAAATTGCCAAGCTGGTACCACATGCTCCCACTCGATACGCTCCGCGCGCACTTTCTGTGCGCGAATTTCATAGCCGCAGCTCGCTAAATCTGTGCGCCCGCCTGATACGCCTACCCATTTCCATGTGCAGCCGCAATAGCTATCACCCTTGGTGTGGCGATCATAATATACTTGTTGGCGCAGCTCTTTTTTGGCTTGGGCAAACCCTAGTGGGCCTTGTTGCTGTGCTGTGGCAGTGTGAGTAAAGGCAAGAAAAATAAGCGTTAGAACAACAAACAAAGAACGAAATTTAATGTGCATGGAATTGTAAGCGATAACGTCGGTTGTGTAAGAAAGGGCTGAGTGTGCCGTAAGAGGAGGGAGTTTTAAAGGGGCAATAAAAAAGGGCTGCTAAATGAATAGCAGCCCTTTGGAATATGGTACACCCGGAAGGATTCGAACCTCCGACCTTCTGGTTCGTAGCCAGACGCTCTATCCAACTGAGCTACGGGTGCACTACCTTCATCGGTTTGCGTTGCTACGCTCTCGATGTCAGTGGTGCGCATTATTCATAAATAACGCGGGAGCGTCAAGCATGTTTTGGAGAAAATAAGGAAAAGTGGTTTGATCGTTGCTTTTTTAGCCTTAAATGGCTTTGTTGCTTGTTTTGTAACCGTTTTTTCAGAGGCAGCGTGCACAATTGTTTTATGCCTGCGTTAGCGTGAATCAATTGGTGCTTTTTGATTTATCTAGGCATTATGCCTGTTCATAATGGTGGAGGAGGAGTAAATGAAAAATTTGCATCCCATGTTGATGGTTTCGCAAAAGTTTATACCCAGTAATGTCCCCGTACATTTACTCACTCGTCACTCTCTTCGCGAGCAACCTCAAAATGAATTTGCCGATGGCAGTGTGCCACTCACTGAAGAAGGTGTGGAACTCGCCTATAAGTGGGGGCAGCAGTTAGCGTTACCTATTGGTGGTTTGTTTAGCAGCCCCATGGGACGTTGTATTGATACAGCGACGCACATGGCTGCAGGCGCCAAAGATGCCAACAAATTATTATTGCCGCATCCAGTTGAACCAGTGGTGAGGCCCACCTTGGTAGAGCCCGGTTGCTTTGTGGCTGATATCAAATTAGCGGGGCCCGAATTTTTTCGTTTGGGCGCACAGGGCTTCATTAATGGTTATTTAGCTGAAGCCGTGCCAGGTGTACTGACGCCTCGCGCAGGATTGTCTAAACTAGCGAGCTATCTATACCAACATCAAGTTGAAGCTGCTTCTTTAGCGGTTCACGTTACACACGACACTGTATTAGCTGCTTTTGTTTCAGCGCTACAAGGAAAGCCGCGCATTGAGGCTGAAGATTGGCCATGGATGATGGAAGGGCTTTGGTGTTGGTTCGACGCAGAAGGCATGCACTGGATTTGGCGTGGTGAGCAAGGTGTGCTGCCACTACAGTTCCACCGCCACGGCGGTGTGATCGCTACATAACTCATTTATCATAATTGGAGTAAGGTTTGTTAGCGTTATCTATTCAACAATTATCAAAAACCTACAAAAACGGTACCCAAGCGCTTAAAGGCGTAGACCTTGAAGTAAAAAAAGGCGATTTTTTTGCTTTGCTTGGGCCAAATGGTGCGGGTAAGTCCACCACTATTGGTGTTGTCAGCTCTTTGGTGAACAAAACCGGCGGTAAGGTGGAAGTGTTCGGGTACGATTTAGACACACAACGCACAGAGGCGAAGAAAAAAATCGGCATCGTGCCGCAAGAATTTAACTTTAACCAGTTTGAAAAAGTGTTTGATATTGTGGTAACACAAGCTGGTTTTTACGGCATTCCGGCTTCCATCGCCAAAGGGCGCGCAGAAAAGTATCTGCGCCAACTGGGGTTGTGGGATAAACGTGATAGCCAGGCGCGCTCACTTTCAGGGGGCATGAAAAGGCGTTTAATGATTGCCCGCGCTTTGGTGCACGACCCAGAGTTGCTTATTCTCGATGAGCCCACCGCTGGTGTAGATATTGAATTGCGCCGCTCCACATGGGATTTTCTCATTGGGCTGAATAAGGCAGGTAAAACAATCATCCTTACCACGCATTATCTCGAGGAGGCAGAATCTCTCTGCCGGAATATTGCCATCATTGACCATGGCATCATTGTAGAAAATACCGATATGCGTTCTTTGCTAGATAAACTTTCGGTGGAAACTTTTATTTTGGATATTCAGAACCCCTTGCACGAGGCACCAAACTTGCCTGGTTTTAACGTGCAACTAACCGATGACAGAACATTAGAAGTGGCTGTACCTAAAGGTACGCCACTTAATGAAATGTTTATCCAGCTTGCACAGCAAGGCATCAATGTAACGAGCATGCGCAATAAATCGAATCGTTTGGAAGAGTTGTTTTTAGGGTTGGTTGAGCAAAATTTAGGCCAGCAGGAGAAAGCGAATGAGGTATAACGAGCAGTGGGTGGCGTTTTCAACGTTGGCCACCAAAGAAATCAGACGTTTTATGCGCATTTGGCCTCAAACCTTATTGCCACCAGCCATTACAATGACACTGTACTTCGTTATTTTTGGCAAGATTGTGGGCAGCCGCATTGGTGAAATGGGCGAGTTTGATTACATGCAGTACATCGTGCCCGGCCTGATAATGATGAGTGTGATTCAAAACAGCTACAGTAACGTGGTGAGCTCTTTCTTTGGGGCTAAATTTCATCATTCTGTGGAAGAACTAATGGTGTCACCCATGTCACCGTTTGTGGTGTTATGCGGTTATGTGGCCGGTGGTGTGATCCGTGGCTTGCTAGTGGCGATAATCGTAACCATCATCGCTATGTTTTTCACAGAAGGGCTTTCCATCGCTTATGCCGGCATCACCATTTTGGTAATTCTTTTAACGGCTATTTTGTTCTCATTAGCAGGTTTTATTAACGCTATCTTCGCGAATAATTTTGACGATGTATCCATTGTGCCGACTTTCGTGCTTACGCCACTCACTTACTTAGGAGGCGTGTTTTATTCAATCCAGCTGCTACCTGAGTTTTGGCAGGCTGTCTCTAAGTTCAACCCAGTGCTGTACATCGTTAATAGCTTCCGCTACGGCATCTTAGGCGACCACAACACAGATGTGTCCGTGGGGGTTTCTATTGTGGCGCTCATGCTAATTACAGCAGCCATGTTTGTTGTGGCGCTGAAGCTGTTAGAGCGCGGAGTAGGTATTAGGCAATGATGGATGAATCCTTAAAAAACACTTCCTTAGGAAAGCATACGGAGTTTGTGGATGAATATGATCCACAACAGCTGTATGCCATCCCTCGTAAGGTGAGCCGTGAGGGGCTAGGCATTACTGAGCCTCTGCCGTTTGAAGGTGAAGACATTTGGAATGCTTACGAGTTGTCTTGGCTTGATGCTGAGGGCAAACCGCAAGTGGCTATCGCTGAAGTGCGCGTGCCGGCATCAAGCCCTTATTTGGTCGAGTCTAAATCTTTTAAGCTATACCTTAATTCGTTTGCGAACACTCGCTTTGATACTTGGGATGCGGTGGCTGCCACTATTAAGCAGGATATTAGCGCCACAGCAGAAGCAACCGCCACTGTGTTGTTGTTACCTTTAGATGAAGCAGCTATGTTGCCAAAGTGGAATGCTCAGGGCGTTTGCCTTGATACATTGCCCTTGCTGCAAGCGGCTGATGAAGATGGCCCAGTGGGTAAGCCATGGCTCGAACTCGATGCAGAGCGTAAAGGCGAGGTATCAGAAACGTTCTACTCGCATTTGCTGCGCAGTTTATGCCCCGTCACCGGCCAGCCAGATTGGGCCATGTTGGAAATTAGCTACCGCGGTGCGCCCATCAGTGCTCAGCATTTGCTGCAATATTTAGTGAGCTTTCGTCAACAAACAGGGTTCCATGAGCGCATTGTAGAGCAAACATTCATGGATATTTCAGCGGTGCTAAAACCAGAAGAACTGTTGGTGTCGGCACGCTTTACTCGCCGTGGTGGGTTGGATATTAACCCTTATAGAAGCAGTACTACGGTGGAAGTCGCTAATCTTAGGGAAATAAGACAATGACAACAGCTAGACGTTTGCATCAACGGATAATGTACTTAGCGCTGATTATTTTCAGTTTGCTAATGGTAGCTTGCTCGCAAGAACTAACCCTTGATGGTTCAAGCGAGGCTAACTTTGAGGCTTCGCTAGAAAAAATTGCCGCGACTATGTCGAAAGAAGAGCGAGACGAATTTAGCGAAGCTTTATTTCGTTTAATGGCTTACGAAATAGCGCGCTTAGATGATGAGTGGGCAAAAACGCCTGATCGTCCCATTAGTGATATGCCAGATATGTATGCACCTTTTGATGGTATGACACCCGCAGAAGTGGTGGCCTATGCCGACGAATTGCGCGCAGCCTACCTGGAGAAGCAAAAGCGAAGCGAGCAGCTAGCCTTAAAAGAGCAACTGGATGGCAGCAGTAAAAAGGCTTTTATCGCCTCTTACCAAGCCATTGCAGGGCAGTTAACACCTGTGGAGCGAGATCAATTTACTGAGGCTTTACTGAGCCTTGCGCAGGACCGTACAGGTGAATCGGTGGTTTCCATCGAGCAAATAAGCCGCGTTGGCATCTTTGATGGGATGCAGCGCGAGGACGTGCTTAAAAAGGCAAAAAGCCTCAGCCATTAGCTTTGCGAAACAACTAGCAAAACAAAATAGCTCGCTGCAGTGGCAAAAGTATCCATAATACCTCTCCATTGCAGCGGATTGACCGAGGAGTTTTTATGAACGCCATTGAGGCAATTCAGCAACGGGTTTCTATTGGTGTACTAGGAGATCCTGCTCCTAGTGAAGAACAGGTAGAGGCTTTGTTGGCCGCTGCAGTGAGAGCGCCTGACCATGGTGTATTACGGCCGTGGCGCTTTTTAATTTTAACCGGCAAGCAACGCGAACAACTTGGAAATATTTTCGTCTCGGCATTACGCCAAAGCAATCCAGATCTTAGCGAGCAAGAAGCAGAAAGAGCAGCCTGCAGGCCCTTACGCGCGCCAATGCTAATGGTAGCAGTGGCAGAAGTGGAAGAGGGCCACAGAATTCCTGTTATCGATCAAATTCTTGCCACAGGTGCAGCGGTGCAAAATATTATGGTGGCCGCTCATGCTATGGGAATAGGGGCCATGTGGCGCACGGGCGATATGGCCCAAAACGTGCATGTTAAGGAAGCCCTCGGGTTTGCTGCGAAAGACGAAATAGTAGGCTTTTTATATTTAGGAACCCCAGCCGGCTCTATCAAAAGAGTGCCTACGCTTAACCCACAGGATTACGTTCGCGAGTTGCCATCACAATAACAACGTGCAGCAATGAGTGAGAAAATGCAGTTAACAGAATTAACCGAACGTATTCATCAAAACATACCTATCAGCCAGCATTTCTCATTTCACTTAGTTGAATGGCGTAACGAAACATTAAGTGTGCGCTCCCCACTAGAAGGCAATAGTAATGATAAGGGCACCTTTTTTGCTGGCAGCCAAGTAGCGCTGTGCACCTTAAGTGGCTGGGCACTCACTACATTGCTTGCAGAAGAAATTGAAGCGGAAAATGTAGATGTAGTGGCTGCAGAGACAAAAATTAAATACTTAAAACCACTGGAAAGTGAAGCAACAATTGTGGCCACTGGTAAAAACACGAGCCAGTTCCAACGCCGTTTTGGTGATAAAAAGCGTGCGGTGCTTTCTTTGTCGGTAAAGATTAAAAACCACTTAGGTGAGGTAACCACAGAGTTTACTGGCCGTTATTTCGCCACTCAAAAGGCTTGAGCTGGTTTGCCATTGCACTTGCAGGGCAACTGAGCTATATTTGCGCCCTCAAAGCCGAAGGGCTTTGAATAATTTGGAGAGGTGGCCGAGTGGCTGAAGGCGCTCGCCTGGAAAGCGGGTATACGTTCATAGCGTATCGAGGGTTCAAATCCCTCCCTCTCCGCCAAATCTAAACCCTTGGTCCCCAAGGGTTTTTTTATGCCTGTCATTTGGGCCTAACCAGGCCTGCCTTTTTTATTTCATAATCCAAACTTTGCTTGTTCAAGTTAAGAAGGGTGCTATGCGAATAACTCAACAACGTACTTATAACCTTAGTGCGGAACAGCTCATGGAGAAGCTGACTAGCCAATCGTTCTACGAAGAGCGCTTTGCAGTATTGGGGGTTAGCGACTATGAATTTGCAGAGTTTGGAGAGTCTCATGAGGGGTTTGTGGTTCACATAGTGCGCACTCTGCAAGTGGATATGAGCCGGATTCCTAGTTTTGCAAAACGCTTTTTGAATGCGTCCATGGAGCTCTCCACTAAGTTTGTGTGGCGAATTAAGGAGGGTGCTTCTTTTGCTGGCCAGTATGCCGTGAAGATGGGCAATGTTCCTGTCACCATAGAAGGCAACACTTATGTGCAAAATATAAGTGAAAGCCAGTGCCAGCAAGAAGTGCGGATAACCGTCAGCAGCTCTGTGCCCTTGGTGGGTAAAAAAATAGCGGCTGCGCTAGCTGAGCGGGTTGAAGAAGTAATAGAAAAAGACTATCAAGCAACACTAAAGGTATTAGAGAAAGAGCATTAAGGAGTAGGGCGCACTTTTTTCGCTAGGCTTGCTAAAGAACGGTAAAAACGTTTAGGAAACCACCTTTTTTGGCGCCACAGTGCGCCACTGTTTGGGTGCGGTAAGATAAAGAACGTTTTCTTTTCTATTTGCGTAAAGGTTTTTTTGGCCACTTCATCTGTGGTGATGTTGGTGCGGTTGAGCAACCGCTCAAAGCGAGCTCTTGCCACAGGGTCTGATGTATAAATGTTCTCGTGAAGGTTGCTTTTAAAGAAGTGAGGGCACACCACGCTAACATTAATGTTAAGCGGCTCAAGCTCTGTGTAGAGGCTTTCAGAATAAGCAATGATAGCGGCATTGGTAGCGGCATAACTGCTCATGCTTGGCGTGGGCAATACACCGATTAAGCCGGCTACATTCACAATATGCCCAAACCTTTGTTGTTTCATGACGCGTAGCACTACTTGATTTAGGTTTACCGTGCCTAGTAAGTTAACGTCTATTTGTTGGCGCCAGTGCTCTTGCGTAATAGTTTCCACTAAACCGGACGTGGCCACCCCCGCCGATTGAATCAATAAATCGATATGCCCCCAGCGTTGCAATATACGGTTTACCGCACGGCGGCACTCATGTTCGGAGCGAATGTCGCAGCGAATAAAGAAGTGCTCGATGTTATCGCCAGCCAGTTTAGTACACAGTTGCTTAGCGCGAGCTTCGTTAGTATCGATAATGGCGACACGATACCCTTTCTCTGCTGCAATAAGCACTAGCTCTTTGCCAAGGCCAGAGGCACCGCCAGCAACAAGAATAATGCGGCTATTGCGTGACATGGCTTTCCTTAAAATCTTTCATTAGATGGCCTTCGGCGCCTTTAACAGAATTTCTTCCTCGCCTTCACTGCGGGCAATGAGCACAGCCCCCACCGCATCTCCCCAAACGTTTACTGAGGTTCGGCACATATCAAGGATGCGATCTGTGACCAGAATGAGGCCGATGGCTTCAGCAGGTAACCCTACAACACCTAAAATAAGAGTAATAGCCACTAAACTGGCAGCAGGGATGCCAGCTACACCAATAGAGGTCAACATAGCTGTAATAACGATGGTGGCTTGCATGCCTAAACTTAAATCTAGCCCATAAGCTTGGGCAATAAAGATAACGGCCACGCATTCGTACAAGGCGGTGCCATTCATATTAATGGTGGCGCCTAATGGAAGCATGAGGCTTGAGATTTTCTTAGACACGCCGGCATTTTGCTCTAGGCATTCCATTGTCAGTGGCAGAGTGGCCGCGCTACTCGAAGTGGAGAAAGCGGTGAGTAATGCTGGCGACATGGCGTTAATCATGCGTAGCGGGCTTCTTTTGGCTATGAGCTTAATGCCAATGGGCAGAATAATAAAAGCATGAATGAAAAGCGCAGCCAAAACAGTAATGAAAAACCATAGTAATGGCGTTAAGGCGCTGAACCCAGTACGCGCCACTGTGCTAGTAATGAGGCCAAAGACGCCGATAGGGGTGAACTTAATAATGAATAGAGTAACGCCCACCATGGCCTCGTAAAAGCCATCAATGGTTTGCCTTAAATGTTCACCAGGTGCGCCTTGCACTTGTTGCATGAACCAGCCAAAAAGCAAAGAGAAGACAATTAAGCCTAGCATTTGGCCGTTCAAGGCTGCTTCAAATAAGTTTGGAGGCAGAAAATCAAAGAAAATATTGGCGAAATCACCCACAGAGTGCTCTTGCACTTTTTCTAGTACATCAGTGGTGCGTTCAGAAAGGCCGAGCTTATCTTTAACAGGTTCACCCTTGCTAACGCCTGGCTTGATAATATTGGTGACTATTAGCCCAGTAATTACCGCAATGGCGCTGGTGCTAATGTAGTAAAGGCCCATTTTCCAACCGGCTCGGCCGAGGGCTTCACCCGTGCCGATGCTGTTTAGGCTCGACATAATCGCTGCCACAATGAGCGGCACAACGAGCATTTTTAACGCATTTAAAAAGATAGTACCGATGCCATCTAAAACGGCGAGCACTTGAACGCCGAAGATGTGTAAATCTTGTGGCATCAAAAAACCAATAAGTGCTGCTAGCCCAATAGCAATAAAAATTTGATGATGAAGCTTCAATGGATTTTCCTATTATTGTTTTCTCTATAAAGGGTGCAGAGAGGGCACCACAGTAAAGACAGATTGCAGACATACTAGCACTGTTTTCAGCTAGTTATCACTACACATAGAAGTGAAAATAATACGACGTTCAATTAATGTTCAATGTGCGCCGCAGTTTTATGATTGTGTCTCTATTGCTAGGGCAAAATCGCCATCTATGCTAGGCTTGAAACGTTTTTATTTTAGAGGCAAAGCTGTGTTACAAGAGCAGGAATTACAAGAAGCGTTTGAGCACCTTCACACCATCGGTGATTTTCTTCGTTGGGCTGAAAGCCAATTAAGAAAGCATGATGTATTTTTAGGCCATGGCACCGATAGCTACAATGATGAAGCGCTTGCGCTTGTGCTACATGCAGTGCATTTGCCATGGAATGCTAATCCTAGGATTTATGCGACACGGCTAGTGCCTACTGAAAAAACAGCTATCCTAGCATTGTTGGCAAAACGGATTAATGAACGCGTTCCTACTCCTTATCTAACCCAGGAAGTCTGGTTTTGTGGTTTGCCTTTTTATGTTGACGAGCGTGTTTTGATTCCGCGCTCCCCATTGGGCGAATTGATTGAGCAAGGTTTTAGCCCTTGGTTGCCAGATCCCAATAGGGCCTTGCGAGTGTTGGATTTATGCACGGGTAGTGGTTGTATCGCCATTGCTATGGCGCATGCGTTGCCGAATAGTATTGTGGATGCCATTGATATTAGTGCTGATGCCTTGGCTGTTTGTGAGCTCAATGTGGCGCAACATGGCTTAGAAGACCGAGTGTTCCCGTTGTTGGGTGATGGGCTTAGTGTTGCTCAAGAACGTTATCACTTGATAGTTTGCAACCCACCTTATGTGGACGCAGAGGAAATGTCGCGATTGCCTGATGAGTATGTGCATGAGCCAGAACTTGCTTTGGCATCGGGAGATGATGGCTTAGATTTTACGCGACAATTATTAGCTACTTGCACTGATTATCTAACAGAAGATGGATTGTTGATTGTGGAAGTAGGGTATTCTTGGCCTGCAGTGGTGGCTGCATGGCCTGAAGTGCCTTTTCTGTGGTTCGAGTTTGAACATGGTGGAGAAGGTGCTTTTATGCTGACTTATCAGCAGCTTGTGGAGTATAGTTCAGCCTTTTCTTAAAGGTTATAGGGCGCAGTATAAGCGCGGATATTGACATTAAGCCGGAGATAAACATGGCTGGCAGCAGTTTCGGAAGTTTGTTTAGAGTGACCACATTTGGTGAGAGCCATGGCCCAGCACTTGGTGCCATCGTTGATGGCTGCCCACCGGGCTTGCACATTAGCGAAGAAGATTTGCAAATAGAGCTGGATCGTCGTCGCCCTGGTACTAGCCGTTATACCACGCAGCGCCGTGAGCCCGATAAAGTTAAAATTCTCTCGGGTGTTTTTGAGGGGGTTACAACAGGCTGCCCAATTGGTTTGTTAATTGAAAACACAGACCAAAAATCGAAAGATTACGCCAACATCGCTGAAACATTTCGCCCCGCTCATGCGGATTACACTTACACGCAAAAATACGGTTTGCGTGATTATCGTGGTGGTGGGCGTTCTTCTGCACGTGAAACTGCGATGCGTGTGGCAGCGGGTGCCATTGCACGTAAGTTTTTAGAGCAGCGCTATGGCATTAACATTTATGGCGGTGTTACCCAAATTGGTGAGATTAAGGCCGAAAACTTTGCTTGGGAAAGCGTGGACGATAATCCTTTCTTCTTCCCAGATGCTTCTAAAATAGAAGAGCTTGAGGCGCTTATTACTCAGTTACGCCGTGATGGTTCTTCCATTGGTGCTTTAGTAAATGTGTATGCTGATAATGTGCCAGTGGGTTGGGGTGATCCCGTGTTTGATCAGCTCGATGCAGACCTTGCCAAGGCCATGATGAGCATTAATGCGGTGAAAGCTGTTGCTGTGGGTGACGGCTTCGATGTGGTAACCCAACGTGGCGAAGAACATCGTGATGAGATAACGCCGGACGGTTTCTTAAGTAACCATGCAGGGGGTGTATTGGGGGGCATAAGCTCGGGCCAAAAGCTAAAGGTTTCTATGGCTTTAAAACCCACATCGAGCATCTTGTTACCGGGGCGATCCGTTAACAGCCGTGGTGAAGCCATTAAAGTAGTTACCAAAGGGCGCCATGATCCCTGTGTGGGTGTTCGCGCCACTCCCATTGCTGAAGCTATGATGGCTTTAGTGTTAATGGAACATTGCTTGCGTCACCGCGCACAATGCGGAGATGTTGAAATGCTTCTTCCAGCTATTCCTGCAGGCAAAGACAGCCCTTATTAAATGAGGAGAAAGCAACACGTAGTGTTGACTACGTGTTGCTTATTATGTACGGCATTCCTTTCTACGGTCGCTTTTCTAGCTACTATTTTCTTTATTATGCGCTGCTTGGCGTTTTAGTACCTTACTGGGCATTGTTTCTGCAGCTGCGTGGTTTTAACGCAGCCGAAATAGGCATGTTGCTAGCTATACCCCATCTTACGAAGCTTGGTGCGCCGAATTTATGGGGTTGGTTGGCGGATAAAACCGGGCAGCGCTTGCGTATTATTCGGTTAGGAAACTTTGTGGCAGCGCTCGTCTTTCCCTTCGTGTTTATGAGCTATGGCTTCTGGTCCATGGTGCTAGTGTTAGTGGGGTTTAGCTTTTTTTGGAATGCAGTAATGGCGCAATGCGAGGCGCTTGTGCTCGAAACATTGGGAAGCCAGAGCCATAAATATAGTTTGGTGCGTCTGTGGGGTTCTATTGGCTTTGTAGTTACGGTGTTGGTGTTAGGGTTTTTAATTGAATACCAAGGTGCCGTAGTAGTGGCTTGGGCTATGGCAATACTTTTGTTCGTGCTTTGGTTGGCCAGTATGTGGCTGCCAGCTATTAGCTCCACAGCAAGCGATACGATAACTAACAAGCAAGCCGCTTCATTTTGGCAGGTGTTTAGGCACCTTTCAGTGCTCGCATTTTTCATTTCCGGCTTGTTGATGCAGTTGTCTCATGGTCCTTATTATGCGTTCTACACTTTGCACTTAAATGCGCTAGGGGTGCCTAGCCAATGGATTGGAGTGTTGTGGTCCTTTGGAGTGATTGCCGAAATAGTGCTGTTTGTGTTTATGTCTCGCTTGTTGTTGCGTTTCACTATTAAGCAATTGCTCGTGGCAAGCCTGCTGCTCACGGTAATCCGTTGGGGGATCATTGGTAGCGGCACTACTGCGATGGGTTTGTTGTTGTTTGCACAGTGTTTGCATGCGGCCAGTTTTGCCAGTTACCACGCCAGTTCTATGGCGTGGCTGCATGAGTTTTTTCCAGCACGGTTGGCAGGCCAAGGGCAGGCCGTTTATGCCAGTTTCTCATTAGGGGCAGGTTGGGCGCTTGGCGCAGTAATTTCTGGTGTGTTGTGGGAAGAGTGGGGAGTGATGGTGTTCAATATGGCCGCGGGCGCGGCTTTGTTGGCAGCGGTTATACTTTATTGGTTTCTGCCCCATTCAAAGAATGAGGCAGAAAAAAAGCTTAGTTAAGGGCCTTTTCACCTGCTTCCAAGGTTTGGAAGATAAGAGTGTTAATAGTCATAGGGCCTACACCGCCAGGAACAGGAGTCCAAGCACTGATGCGTTCTTTGAGGGCTTCTGTGATTTCGATATCACCTTTGCCGCCTGGATGATAGCCCGCGTCTACTACCACAGCGCCGTCTTTAATCCATTCTGCTTGGATGAACTCAGGTTTGCCCACTGCTCCTACAAGAATATCGGCTTGGCGCACATGGCTAGCGAGATCTTCAGTGCGGGAATGGCAAATGGTGACGGTGGCGTTAGCATTCAGTAGCATCATTGCCATGGGCTTGCCGAGAATGGGGCTGCGGCCCACTACTACGGCGTGCTTGCCTTCAATGGGAATGTTGTAGTGTTCTAGGATGCGCATGATACCCTGCGGCGTGGCGCAACCATAAGCGGGTTCGCCCATGCTCATGCGGCCAAAGCCAAGGCAGGTAACACCATCCACGTCTTTTTCAAGCGAGATAGCGTCAAAGCAAGCACGCTCGTCGATTTGGCTGGGCACAGGGTGTTGCAATAGAATGCCATGCACATCAGGGTTGTTGTTCAGCGCTTCAATTTCTGCGAGTAATTCTTCTGTGGTGGTGTTTTCGCCTAGCTCGATGGCGAGGGGCTCAATACCAACACGTTTACAGGCATTGCCTTTCATTTTTACATAAGTAGCAGAAGCTGGGTCGGCGCCCACTAAAATGGTGGCGAGAATGGGGGTGCGGCCATTAGCAAGCTCTTTGAGCTTAGTAACACGCTGGCTCATCTCTTCTTCAAACTGTTTGGCTAATTGCTTTCCTTCAAGGACTGTGGCGTCCATAAGCTAGGTTCTCCTGTTTTAAGGCAATGCTAAGCAAGAATAACGAAAGACCCTAATTCTCGCATGCTAAGGGAGAGGGTGCAAAAACAAATAAAGTGTGAGAAAAGAGCAGTTTGTCGATTTAATGGGCAAACAGTTCGTTTGAGAGGGAAAAACACCATTTAGGGCTTGACCAAAGGAGGATGTATCCCTAATATCTCGCATCACGACATCGGGGTGTAGCGCAGTCTGGTAGCGCACCTGCTTTGGGAGCAGGGTGTCGGGGGTTCGAATCCCTCCACCCCGACCAATTTTATGCGGCAGCAATGAGCCTTGTTTATGCGCCTGTAGCTCAATTGGATAGAGCAACGGCCTTCTAAGCCGTAGGTTGCAGGTTCGATCCCTGCCAGGCGTACCAGTCGCCTATAGGGATATGCTAAAGCATGTTTGTTTAAGTGGTGGCTGTAGCTCAGTTGGTAGAGCCCCGGATTGTGATTCCGGTCGTCGTGGGTTCAAGTCCCATCAGCCACCCCAAATTTAACGCCTCAGTTTGTGAAAACTGGGGCGTTTTTTGTTTGTGTCGCAATAAAATAGCTTCGTTGGCATGGTCACAATGAATATGTTCGGCTATAATTCGCCACCTTGGAGGCGTGCGGCGCCATATTTCCACCACAATTATTACACAGAGTTGTATTAAGGAAGAGAAGAACATGCAAGTTTCTGTAGAAGTTACATCAGGCCTCGAGCGACGCCTCACCGTTGGCCTGCCCGCCGAAAACCTTGATAGTGTTGTTGAAGAGCGTTTAACACAGGCTCAAAAAAACTTGCGCTTGCCTGGTTTCCGTCCTGGTAAGGTGCCAATGAGAGAAGTGCGCCGTCGTCTTGGTAAAGACGTACGTTTAGAAGCGCTGAGCGAAATCATGCAAGATAAGTTCTTCGAAGCCATCGCACAAGAAAAGATTGAACCAGCTGGTATGCCACGTTTTGAGCCTATCAGCATGGAGCCAGGCGAAGAAGTTAAGTTCGCTGCTATTTTTGAAGTGTTTCCAGAAGTAGCGTTGCAAGCGTTTGATGATATTGAAATTACTAAGCCAGTAGCAGAAATTGGTGACGAAGACGTAGAAAAAGTTATTGAAGATTTGCGTCGCCAGCGTAGCACTTGGGCTGAGAAAGACGGCAAAGCTGAGAATGGCGATCAGGTAAACATCAATTATGTAGGTACCTTAGAAGGGGAAGCCTTTGAAGGTGGTACTGCTGATGGCCAAAATTTAGAGCTTGGCTCGGGCCAAATGATCCCTGGTTTTGAAGACGGCATCGTTGGTATGGCCGCAGGTGAAGAGAAAACCATTGATGTGACTTTCCCTGAGGATTACCACGCTGAAAACCTAAAGGGCAAAGAGGTGCAGTTTGCGATTACCGTAAACAAGGTTGAAGCACGCGAGTTACCTGAAATTGATGCAGAGTTTATGCAGCAGTTTGGTGTGGAAGAGGGTGATTTAGATGCCTTCCGCGCAGAAGTTAAAAAGAATATGGAGCGTACCCTTAAGCAAAACCTTGAGGCCAATATCAAAAGCCAAGTAATGGATGCTTTGGTTGAAAAGCATGAGTTAGAAGTGCCACAAGTTTTAGTGAATGGTGAAGTTCAGCGCATGCGCCAAGAAATGCTACAACAGTTTGGCGGTGGCCAACAGTTCGATAGTAGCTTGCTACCAGATGACTTATTCACTGAGCAAGCAGAGCGCAGTGTTCGTCTAGGCTTAATCGTTCGTGAAGTAGTGAGCGCAAACGATATTAAAGCAGACGAAGATAAAGTACGTGCACACGTAGAAGAAATTGCGCAGCAATATGACGAGCCACAAGAGCTGATTGATTGGGTCTACAATAACCCACAACAATTACAGCAATTAGAAGGCGCTGTGATTGAGCAGCAAGTGGTAGACTTAGTGCTTGAAAAGGCAAAAGTTGAAGAAAAAGCAATGTCCTATGAAGAGGCTGTTAGCCAAGGACAGGCCCGAGGCTAAATGCCTTGCTGTTCAAGAAGTAGTAGAAATGGGGCCTTATGGCCCCATTTTTTTTCTTTGTTCACTGCTTGAAAATTGCCCAGTTAACCCTATAAAACCCTTACATATATAGACGCCACTCGTTCGGTGTCTATAAGATGCTTGCAAACACAATCAATTAACGGTGGAAGTTTCATGATAAATCAGGCTGGTTTCGGCTTACCGCAAGAGTTTGAAAGTGCACAAGACACTTCGGCAATAGGCTTGGTGCCTATGGTGGTAGAGCGCAGTGCTCGTGGTGAACGCGCGTTTGATATTTACTCGAGATTACTAAAAGAGCGTATTATATTTTTGGTTGGGCCGGTAAATGATCAAATGGCTAATTTGATTGTGGCACAATTATTGTTTTTAGAATCTGAAGATCCAGATAAAGACATTCATTTGTATATTAATAGCCCTGGTGGTTCAGTAACGGCAGGTATGGCTATTTACGATACTATGAAGTTTATTAAGCCAGATGTGGCCACGATGTGTGTGGGCCAAGCAGCGAGCATGGGTGCCTTTTTGCTTTCTGCTGGCACTAAAGGTAAGCGTTTTGCTTTGCCAAACTCTCGTATTATGATCCATCAACCCTTGGGTGGTTTCCGTGGGCAAGCCTCGGATATCGAAATCCATGCCAAAGAAATTTTGTATATTAAAAACTATTTGAACGAATTATTGGCCGAACATACAGGCCAGCCATTAGAGCGCGTGGAGCAAGATACTGACCGTGATAACTTCATGGCAGCGAAAGAAGCGCAAGAATATGGCTTAATTGATAAAGTGGTCACCCGTCGGGGTGAATAAAAATAATTACGATTAGGGCTTGAAAATCCCTACTTAGCTAGCATCTAGCTAGTACAGCTATTTTTTGAGAGGCAGAATAATGAGCGATTACAGCGGCGGTAACAATGATGATGGAAAGCTGCTTTACTGCTCCTTTTGCAATAAAAGTCAGCACCAAGTAAAGAAGCTTATTGCAGGTCCATCTGTTTTTATTTGTGATGAATGTGTGGATCTGTGTAACGATATAATCCGTGAGGAAATTGGCGAAGAAGTCGCTGAGAGCACGGCTGCCCCATTACCTAAGCCACATGAAATTAAAGCAACGCTAGATGATTATGTGATTGGACAAAATCGCGCTAAGCGTGTGCTATCGGTGGCGGTATACAACCACTATAAGCGTATGCAAGCAGAAGCTGCTGAGGGCATTAAGCCGAGCGATGCTGTTGAGCTAGGCAAGAGTAATATTTTACTTATTGGGCCCACAGGCAGTGGTAAAACACTGTTAGCCGAAACATTGGCGCGTTTACTAGACGTTCCTTTCACTATTGCAGATGCCACCACCCTCACTGAGGCTGGCTATGTAGGTGAGGATGTGGAAAACATCATTCAGAAGTTGCTGCAAAAGTGCGACTACGATGTTGAAGCAGCTGAACGCGGTATCGTGTATATCGACGAAATCGATAAGATCACACGCAAATCCGACAACCCTTCAATTACAAGAGATGTGTCAGGTGAAGGTGTTCAGCAGGCGTTACTCAAGCTTATTGAAGGTACTGTAGCGTCAGTTCCACCGCAAGGTGGCAGAAAGCACCCACAGCAAGAGTTCCTGCAAGTGGATACGTCTAAAATATTGTTTATTTGTGGTGGTGCTTTTGCTGGCCTTGAAAGAGTCATTCAAGAAAGGTCTGACGAAGGCGGGATTGGTTTCTCGGCAGCCGTCAAAAGCAAGGATGATGTTAAAGGCTTAGGCGATGTGCTTGCCGATGTGGAGCCTGAAGACTTAATCAAGTTTGGCTTAATTCCAGAGTTTGTGGGGCGTTTACCAGTTATTGCCACACTAGAAGAACTCACCAGTGATGCGCTTGTACAGATATTGACACAGCCGAAAAATGCGCTCACCAAGCAATATGCTCGTTTATTTGAAATGGAAGATGTAGAGCTCGATTTTAGAGACGATGCTTTACAAGCGGTTGCAGAATTAGCCATGGAAAGAAAAACGGGCGCGCGTGGTTTGCGTTCAATTCTAGAGAATGTATTGCTCGACACCATGTATGAAATACCGAGCAAAGAAGATGTTGCGAAGGTGGTAGTTGACGCTGCTGTAGTGCGTGGTGAGTCCGAGCCTTTATTAATTTATGAGCGAAATGATGCTGCTTCTAAAGTAGCCCCAGACTAATTCTATTTCGCTAGTGAGAGACTAAGAGTGCAAAAAAATTTACCTGTATTGCCCCTACGTGATGTGGTGGTGTATCCGCATTTAGTAATACCGCTATTTGTTGGCCGTGCCCGTTCTGTTAGCGCGCTTGAGGACGCAATGGAGGGTAACAAAGAAATAGTGTTGGTTGCCCAACGTAATGCGGAGGATGATGATCCTAGCATTGAGAATCTGCATACGGTGGCCACTGTAGCCACCGTGTTGCAATTGTTGCGGTTACCAGATGGCACAGTAAAAGTGCTTGTGGAAGGTGTGCAACGTGCAAGCATCCTCGATGTGGAAGTAGACGGTGATGATGACGAAGCACCCTTGTATGCAGATGTGGAACTGCTCGAAGCGACGCCCATTCCTGCGGCCGAAGCTAAAGCACTGGTGGAGAGCTTAAAAAACCGTTTGCGTGAATATGTTGAATTAACGCGCAAAGTGGGCGAAGAAATGATGTCTTCAACAGAAGATATCGATGATCTAGGCCGCCTCACGGATACTATTGCGTCCCATATCCAGCTGACATTAGAAGAAAAGCAAGCTTTGCTTGAAATGCTGAACCCTAGTGAGCGCGCAGAAAAGATTGCGGTTCATATGAGTTCAGCCGTTGATATTTACAACGTGGATAAAAAAATCCGTGGCCGCGTTAAGCAGCAAATGGAAAAAAGCCAGCGTGAGTATTACCTCAACGAGCAAATGAAAGCTATTCAGCGCGAGCTAGGCGAGATGGATGAAGACGGTGGTAACGAATTCGACGTTTATGAGAAAAAAATTCGTGAAGCCAAGATGACAAAAGAGGCTGAAGAGAAATCTTTGGCCGAGCTGAATAAGCTTAAAATGATGTCGCCTATGTCTGCAGAAGCCACAGTGGTGCGCAGCTATCTAGACTGGATGATCAGTGTGCCATGGCATAAGCGTAGCCGCGTGCGTAACGATCTCGCGAAAGCTAAAGAGATTCTAGACCAAGACCACTATGGCCTTGAGGAAGTAAAAGAGCGTATTTTAGAGTTCTTGGCGGTACAAGCGCGAGTGCGCAAAGTTAAAGGCCCTATTTTATGTTTAGTAGGCCCACCAGGGGTGGGTAAAACATCTCTTGGAAAATCTATTGCGCGCGCCACCAATAGAAAGTTTGTACGCATGGCTTTAGGTGGTGTTCGTGATGAAGCTGAAATTAGAGGCCACCGCCGCACTTATATAGGTTCATTGCCCGGAAAAATTATTCAACGCTTAGCTAAGGTTGAAGTAAAGAACCCGCTCTTCTTGCTTGATGAAGTGGATAAAATGGGCATGGATATGCGCGGGGACCCTGCCTCGGCCTTGCTTGAGGTGTTAGATCCAGAGCAAAACAATGCTTTTAACGATCACTATCTCGAGGTGGATTACGACCTTTCGGATACGTTGTTCGTGTGTACATCTAACAGCATGAATATTCCTCCGGCCTTGCTCGACCGCATGGAAGTGATCCGTATTTCTGGTTACACCGAGGAAGAGAAGCTGAACATTGCGTTGCAGTACTTACTGCCAAAGCAGATTAAGGCTAATGGGCTAAAGAAAAACGAGCTAACTATCACTGAAGATGGCTTGCGCGGCATTATTCGTCATTATACGCGCGAGTCTGGTGTACGTGGTTTAGACAGAGAAATTAGCAAACTCTGCCGTAAAGTAGTTACAGCAAGCGAACTTGGTGAAGTGAAAGGCCCACAAGAAATTACTTTAGAGAAGCTAGAGGATTACTTAGGGGTACAGAAATACCAATTTGGCGTGGCGCAAGAAGCCGACCAAGTGGGGCAGGTCACCGGATTAGCTTGGACATCTGTGGGTGGCGAACTGCTGAGCATTGAAGGGGTTGCAGTGCCTGGTAAAGGCCGAGTGATCATGACAGGCTCCTTAGGCGAGGTGATGCAAGAGTCGATTCGCGCCGCTCAAACAGTGGTGAAAGCGCGTGCAAGTGCCTTAGGAATCAGACGTCAATTGCTCGAGCGCCAAGATTTTCACATCCATGTGCCAGAGGGGGCCACCCCAAAAGATGGTCCAAGTGCTGGTATTGCTATGTGTACGGCTTTAGTATCTATACTATCTGGTATTCCTATTAAGGCATCCGTCGCTATGACGGGTGAGATTACGCTTAGAGGGCAGGTGTTAGCTATTGGTGGTTTGAAAGAGAAACTACTGGCTGCTCATCGTGGTGGTATTACCACAGTTATCATTCCCGAAGAGAATAAACGTGATTTAAAGGAAATACCCGACGTTATTAAAAATGAGTTAGACATCCATCCAGTAAAATGGATAGACGACGTTTTAGAATTAGCATTGCAGCATCTTCCAGCCCCTCTTAGTAAGGCAGAAGTAGAAGAAGATCTTGCTTGGAGCGAAGGAAAAAATGCTGATTCTGGGCGCTTAAGCACCCATTAACTAGCAAGTGAAAGCTTAAGTTGAAATGTACCAATTCATCGTGGCATGTGAAAACATTTCACGATGAAGCGGTAATTGTTAAATTGAGGCCCTAAACGCGGTACTTTTCTTGACGGGGCATAATGCCATTGGTATAAGATTGGCAGCCGACAACAAAAGCATCTAGAGCCCGAAAAGCCTAGAGTTGTTGAGTTTAGGGTAATAAATAAAAATCAAGGGGAAATGCGTGAATAAATCAGAATTAATCGCCGAAATCGCAGAAACAGCAGATCTTTCAAAAGCAGATGCTGGTCGTGCACTAGATGCAGCCATTAAAGCTATTACAGAGTCTTTGCAGCAGGGCGAGCCTGTTTCATTAGTAGGTTTTGGTACCTTCTCTGTAAAACACAGAGCTGAACGTAAAGGCCGTAACCCAAAAACACGTGAAGAAATTACTATCAAAGCTGCGAACGTACCTGGCTTTAAAGCCGGTAAAGCACTACGAGATGCAGTTAACGAGTAATTGAAGCAGGAGCGGTAGTTCAGTTGGTTAGAATACCTGCCTGTCACGCAGGGGGTCGCGGGTTCGAGTCCCGTCCGCTCCGCCATATTAAGCGTACTCAGAGCACATCTGGGTGCGCTTTTTTGTTTTCATAAGCCTTAAATATTTTAAGTAGGGCACCAATTAATCACTAGGAGACACCCATGCAAGGGTTTAGAAAATTCTTGCGCGGAACCGGAGGTAAGGTTCTGCTGGCTGTAATCATAATACCTTTCGTTATTACCGCTTTTTACGGTTATTTTACGGGTGGTGGCGGTCCACAAGAAGTGGCAAAGGTAGAGGGTACTCCTGTTTATTGGGAGCAAGTTAGGAACGAAGCTGCGCGCTTGCGCGATAACGTTTCGTCCCAAATACCTGGTATCGATGAGCAAGGATTACAGGCGTTCGTACCCACCGAGATGGGGTTAGAGCCCATTATCAATGAAAGGTTGGCAGCTGCACATATCGAGAGATTAAAATTAAATGTTTCTGAAGAAGCTGTGGCAGCGAGCCTCGTTCAATATGAAGAGTTTCAAGAGAACGGTCGTTTTTCTGCTGCGGCGTTAGAACGTTTCGCGCGTGGCCTTGGCTACACCACTTCTGGCTTTCTGAATATGTTGGCTCAAAGCGAAATGAAAAATCAGTGGACAACAGGTTTGTTAGCCACGGATTTTGCGCTGCCTAACGAAGTGGGAGAGTTAACACGTTTGGTTGAGCAAGAGCGCGATGTGGAATTTGCGGTGATAGAGCTAGATAAGCTCGCTGAAAATTACACTATCACTGATGCGCAAGTGGCCGACTATTACGCAGAAAACAGCGATCGCTACATCTTGCCAGAACATTTCACGCTTGATTATTTGCAGCTGCGTCGTGAAGACGTTGCGACAGAAGTAACTGTCACGGAAGCAGAAATAAAAAACGCTTACGACATTCGCCAGCAAAACTTTGATAAAAACAATGCGGGCAGCGAGCGCCGCAGTGTCGCGCATATTTATTTTGATTTGGATAGCAACGAAGAAGCTGTGGAAACGCAAGCAGCCACTATTAAGGCTCGTTTACAAGAAGGTGAGATAACGTTCGCTGAGGCGGCACAGGAATACTCTCAAGACCTCGCCACTGCTAGCCAAGGTGGAAGTTTTGGCCTCTTAGCTAAAGCTGATTTGCCGGAATCTTTATCTGATGTAGCGTTTTCGCTCGCAGAAGGAGAAGTATCCGAGCTGGTAAAAAGTGAAGAGGGATATCACTTGCTCCTCGTTGAGGAGATCCAGGATCAACGCAGAAGCCTAGCGCCTTATGAAGAGCTAAAGGCAGAGCTGGAGCGTGAAATTCGTGATATTAAAGCAGAAGGTATTTTGTTTGATAAGGTTGCTTTATTAGAAGAGTTGGCTTTTGAGCATGCTGATTTAGTGGTGCCTGCAGAAGAAGTAGGGCTGGAACTGAAAACCACAGAACCTTTCTCTTTAGCGAACCCTATTCCTGGTTTTGAGCAGGCTGCTGTGGCGAATGAGCTTGATAATAGCTCGGTACGTGAAGGGCGTCATAATAGCCGCCTCTTGGAAGTGGGCCAGGGCGACTACCTTGTTTTCCATGTAAAACATATTGAGCCGGCCACACCTATTCCTTTAGCTGAAGTAGAAGCGCAAATTCGTACAGATTTGGCGCGTACCTTAGCTGAAGCGGCGTTGGTTGATAATGTTGCTGAGTTAAAGGCAGCTATCGAAGAGGGCGCATCTTTCGATGAGTTAGTGGCTAACGCTGAAGCAGAGAAAGAAGAAGCTGAGGGCCTTAAACGTTATGATGAGAATGTAAGGCAAGACTTAGTCGAGTTTGTCTTCTCCTTGCAGCGTGGCGCAAGTGATCCAATGCTTGCTGTGGGTCAGCTAGCGAATGGTGATATGGCTATCGCTCATGTTAGCGAAGTACGCGACGGCCTCCTAGATGAGGAAACCAAGGCGATTATGCCGAGCCTGCTAGCACAATTAGGGCAAGCTGAGTCACAACATACTCAACAGTTACTGAATGCATCTTTACGTGAGAGTGGAAAAGTAAAAGTCTATTCAGAGCGTATTGAGGCACATTTAGCTGAAGAGCGTCAGTTGTACGACTAATAGCTAGTTAGCAATGAAAAACCCCAAAAGTATCTTAACTTTTGGGGTTTTTTTATAGGTGCTAATTAAGCAACCTTGAACACGGCTTGGTTTCAAACACAAGCCATGCCTAAAACTATTCCTCTTCTTCCATAAAAGACATAGCAGAGGTGCTGGCACCACCATCAACATAAATGATTTCGCCAGTAATACCTGACGCGAGCTCAGAGCATAAAAAGGCTGCTGTGTTGCCCACTTCCTCAATGGTAACGTTGCGTCGTAAGGGGGCTTTGGCAGCGTTTTGATCTAGCATGGTCCGGAATTTTTTAATGCCTGAGGCTGCAAGTGTTCTAATAGGGCCCGCTGAAATAGCATTAACGCGCACTCCTTCTGGGCCCATGCTAGCTGCTAAGTAACGCACGCCGGCTTCTAGGCTTGCTTTGGCTAAACCCATCACGTTGTAATTAGGCACAGTTTGTTGGCTTGCGTGGTAGGTAAGGGTAAGAATGCTGCCCTTGCGTTTGTAGAGCATATTTTTACCTGCTTGTGCGAGGGCGACTAAGCTATAGCTTGAAATGTCGTGGGCAATTTGGAAGCCTTCACGTGTGGCAACGTCAACAAAGTTACCATCGAGTTCGTGGCCGGGCGCAAAGCCTACGGCGTGGATAATGCCATCCAAGCCATCCCATTGTTGCTGTAGGTTTTCAAATACGGCGTTAATCTCTTCGTCGCTAGCCACATCACATGGAAAACATAAATTAGCACTGCTGCCAAATTGTTCAGCCGCTTTTACAACACGGCTTTTTAAACGATCATTTTGGTAAGTAAAAGCGAGTTCTGCACCTTGCTTGTGCATAGCTTCAGCAATGCCCCAAGCAATGGATTTGTTGCTGGCAATACCAACGATCAAAAAACGTTTGTTAGAAAGAAAACCCATGATAAACCTCTTATTTAAAGATAACGCGAAGTGTTAATGAGAAGCCTAAACGATTCAGTGCCGCTTGCGAACTAATAAAGTGCAACCGATTATTGTGGCATGCTCAGCTTTCTAATGCTGCTTTAAGCAAGGCCTGAGTATAGGCATGCTGTGGCTGCTGAAAGATGGCTTCCGTGGGCCCCTGTTCAATGGCTTCTCCAGCATAAAGCACCAGCAATTCATGGCTCATGGCGCGCACCACCTGTAAATCGTGGCTGATAAAAATATAGGATAAAGAGTAATCTCGTTGCAGTTTTTGTAATAACGCAAGAATTTGAAATTGCACGCTGCGATCCAAAGCCGAAGTGGGCTCATCTAAAATTAATAAATCTGGTTGTAGAATGAGAGCTCGAGCAATGGCCACCCGCTGGCGTTGCCCGCCAGAGAGTTCGTGCGGGTAACGGTGCTGAAAATCTTCCGGTAAGTCAACTTCTTGCAGCATTTTGCAGAGCTTATTGTTAACTTCTTGTTGCGTTAGTGAGGGGGCATGAAAATTAAGCCCCTCAGTAATAATTTGCCCAACTGTAAGCCTAGGGTTTAACGCGCTCCAAGGGTCCTGAAAAACCACTTGGCAGCGAGCCCGCCACTGTCTTAGTTCTTGGCGTTTTAATTGTAGTAGCTCTAAACCATCGAAATTTATCTGCCCTGTAGCAGGTGTCAGTTGCAAAATAGCTTGGGCTAGCGTGCTTTTACCGCTGCCGCTTTCACCGACAACACCCAGTGTTTCCCCTTTGCGAACCGTTAAAGCAATGTTTTTTACTGCTTGAAAGGGGGCAGGGCGACGGCGGAAAAGTGTTGCAGGTGCTGGAAAAGAAACGCTTAAGCCATGGGTGCTAAGCAATATTTCGCGCTGCTTGTTAGGTGTGGGCGCAGGGTCGTTGAGCACTGTTGCTAGTAGTTTCTTGGCATAATCTGTTTGCGGGGATGCGAACAAAGCTGCGCATGTGTTTTGTTCAATAAAGCGCCCGTTTTGCATTACTACCACATGATCTGCGTAGCGTTTAACAAGCGGTAAATCGTGAGTAATAAGGAGTATCCCCAGCTGCATATTTTCTTGTAAATCGCGTAGCAAAGCTAAGATGTCAGCTTGCACTGTAACGTCTAAAGCGGTGGTTGGTTCGTCAGCAATAAGCAGTTTGGGGTTGTTCGCTAACGCCATGGCTATCATCACGCGTTGGCGTTGGCCACCAGACAACTGGTGTGGATATCGGCGCAGTAGTTGCGGGCCTTGGTGTAGTTGTACTTTGTCTAGTAGCTCAAGCACACGTTGCCGTGCCTCATTTTGTGACATGCCTTGATGCAAAATCAATGTTTCGCTGATTTGCTTTTCAATGGTGTGCAATGGGTTTAGCGCGGTCATGGGTTCTTGAAAAATCATACCGATTTCGCCGCCGCGTATAGCATATTGTTGAAGTGGCGAAAGCGATAAAATATCGCGCCCTGAAAGCTCAATTTTGTCTGCTGTACGCTGGCACCCTGCAGGGAGTAAATCCATCAAAGCTAGGGCGGTTAAGGATTTTCCAGAGCCCGACTCTCCCACGAGAGCCACCATTTCACCCGCGGCTACGTTGAAACTCACGTTATGCACCACATCTTCTGCTTGATGGGCAAAACGTAAACTCAGATTTTCAACGCTCAATAAGCTCACTGTAAATACTTCCTTGGGTCAAAAGCGTCTCTCACCGCTTCGCCGATAAAGATAAGCAACGACAACAAGACGGCGAGTGAAACAAAACCGCTAATACCCAGCCAGGGGGCATGTAAATGCGCTTTACCTTGGCTTAGCAGCTCGCCTAAAGAGGCTGAGCCAGGCGGTAGGCCGAAGCCAATAAAGTCGAGAGTGGTTAGGGTGGTAATGGCACCATTTAAGATAAACGGCATAAACGTAAGTGTGGCCACCATGGCATTAGGCAGCATATGGCGGAACATTATGGTGTGTGAAGGCAAGCCCATGGCTTTAGCGGCTTTCACATAGTCAAAATTACGGCACCGTAAAAACTCAGCACGTACCAAATCCACCAATGCCATCCATGAAAAGAGCAGCATGATGAACAACAGCCACCAAAATCCAGGGTTCACAAAACTGGAAAGAATAATAATTAAGTAAAGGGTAGGCATGCTAGACCAAACCTCTAGCAAGCGTTGGCCACTTAAATCTATCCAGCCACCAAAGTAACCTTGAATGGCCCCCGCTATGATGCCAATAAGGCTGCTAGAGATTGTTAGTAATAAGCCGAAGAGTAAAGAGGTTCGGGCGCCATAAATAATGCGAGCCAACACATCGCGCCCTTGATCATCTGTGCCCAATAAGTTTTCTTTTGAAGGCTTAGAAGGTGAGGGAACGGTTAATTCATAATTAATGGTGCTGTGGTGAAAGGGGATTATAGGCCACAGCATCCAACCCTTTTCTTCAATAAGCTCTCGTACATAGGTGTCTTTGTAGTCAGTTTCCGTTTCAAAAAAACCGCCGAAGGTGGTTTCGGGATAAGTTTTAAGGATAGGAAAATAAAGCTCACCGTCATACTTTAGCAAGATAGGTTTATCGTTCGCGATAAGTTCTGCAGCCATGCACGCTACAAACAGCAGAATGAAAATCCAAAAAGACCAGTAACCACGACGGTTGGCTTTAAAAGCCAACCATTGTCTTTGGCGCAACGGGTGTTTTAGCTGCATGTTTAACTGCCTGCAAGGTGTTATTTATCTGCGACGATTTTTTGTAAACGCTTGTATAGGCTAGAAGTATCCCAACGACCACCGCCCATGGCTCGAATTTCCTGATAGAAATCGTTAATGATTTCTGTAATGGGCACTTCGGCACCATTACGCTTTGCTTCAGTTAAGCAAATATCGAGGTCTTTCAGCATCCAGTCTACGGCAAAACCATGGTTGTAATCATCAGCAATCATTGTTTTATAGCGGTTCACCATTTGCCATGAACTCGCTGCGCCCGCAGACATTACGGTTACCGCTTTGTCTAAATCTAGGCCTGCTTGCTCGGCGAAAAGCATGGATTCAGCAAGGCCTTGGATAGCACCTGCTACGGCAATTTGGTTACACATTTTTGTTAGCTGGCCTGCGCCAGGTGCACCCATATGGTTAACGGCTTTTGCGTAATGACTAATAATGGGCTCGATGGTTTTAAATACAGTAGGCTCAGCGCCACACATAATAGTTAATGCGCCATTTTCAGCACCTTGTTGGCCTCCAGAAATGGGAGCATCCATAAAGTGACAGTGTTTTTCTGCACAGGCCTCTGCTAATTCCCTCGCTACCTCGGCGGAAGTGGTGCTGTGGTCAACGAGATAGCCACCTTCGGGTAAGCCGGCGAGGATGCCTTCGCTACCATAAACCACACTGCGTAAATCATCGTCGTTACCCACACAGGTAAATACTACTTGTGCGTTACGAGCAGCCTCTGCGGGGGTTGCTGCGGTGTGGCCGCCATGTTCTTGCTGCCATTGCTGTGCTTTGCTAGCAGTTCTGTTATATACGGTTACGTTGTAGCCAGCGTTAATAAGGTGCGCGGCCATGGGATAGCCCATCACGCCTAAACCAATAAATGCCACTGAATTAAGGTTTGTCATTATTATTCCTTATGAAGAAATACTAAGAGAAGGATATTACCTCTTGTTACTCAGAAGATGTAGGGGGCTGAGTAAATAGGCCTTCATAAATAAAAAAACCGCCCGAAGGCGGTTTTTTTGATAGAAGCTCTTAACGGTCTTCTAACTTTACGAACGGTCTTTCGTCGTAGCCAGTGTATAGCTGACGAGGACGAGCAATGCGGTATGGATTGCTGATCATTTCATCCCAGTGTGAAATCCAACCGATTGTGCGTGAAAGCGCAAAAATAACGGTGAACATGGACGTGGGGATGCCAAGCGCACTGAGAACGATGCCTGAGTAGAAGTCTACGTTCGGGAACAGCTTACGTTCTGCGAAGTACTCATCGGAAAGAGCAATCTTTTCCAGTTTCATGGCTAAGTCTAGTTTAGGATCATTGATACCTAGCTCACCGAGTACTTGGTGGCACGATTCGCGCATTACGTTTGCACGTGGATCGTAGTTTTTGTAAACACGGTGGCCAAAGCCCATGAGTTTGAATGGGTCGTTTCTGTCTTTTGCTTTCGCAATGAAGGTGTCGATGTTGTCAACACTGCCAATCTCATCGAGCATGTTGAGAACGGCTTCGTTAGCGCCACCGTGTGCTGGGCCCCAAAGGGTACCTACACCAGAAGCGATAGCAGCGTAAGGGTTAGCACCAGAAGAACCGGCTACGCGCACCGTAGAGGTGGAAGCGTTTTGTTCGTGGTCTGCGTGCAAGATGAAAATGCGATCCATGGCTTGTGCAACCACAGGAGAGATAGCGCGTTCTTCGCCGTTGCGACCAAATAGCATGTTTAAGAAGTTTTCTGCGTAGCTGAGGTCTGCGCGTGGAGCTACAAACTCTTCGCCAATGGAGTGCTTGTAGCACATGGCAGCAAGTGTAGGCAGTTTTGCTACGAGGTTAATAGCGGTTTCTTCGCGGCTAGCAGCATCGTTAATATCAATGCTCTCGTGGTAGTAAGTGGAGAGCGCGCTGATCGCTGCCATGAGCATACCCATGGGGTGGGCATCACGTTTGAAGCCGTTGAATACTGCTTGTAGCTGCTCTGGAACATCTATTTCAGCTTTAACTTGCTTAGTGAAAGCTTCTTTTTGTTCTGCATTAGGAAGTTCGCCGTTAAGAAGTAAGTAACATACTTCCATGTAATCAGATTTGCTGGCGAGTTCCTCAATGGAGTAGCCACGATGCAGCAATTGACCTTTGCCGCCATCGATGTAGGTGATGCTAGATTCACAGGATGCGGTGGACTGGAAACCTGGATCAAAAGTGAATAAGCCTTTGGCTGCCAACGGGCTAACGTGGACAACTTCTTGCCCTAGAGTGGGAGTAGAAACAGATAGCTCTATAGCCTCGTGCCCATCCACCGTAAGGGTGGCTTTCTTCTCAGTCATGGGTATCTCCTAATATGGAACATATTCCTGTTATGTTTCAGATGGTTAGCTCTTTTTGTAAATGCTTAGCTTTAACATTACAGGAGTGGTGTTTAAGACGGTTTATCCTGCAAATTAAAGTACAAATACGTACCTTTTCTTACGCTTATACAGATGTTAAATAATGAAAAGCCCTAAGCTAGGCGAGGGCGAAGTTACGTTTTAGAGCACTCTTTGTCAATAAGTAGTAGCAAAATTACAGCTAGGCCTGCTCTTTTATAAGCTTCTTCATACCTTAGTTGTAGAAGTGTGGCGATGCCTGGAAAACAGCAGCAAAACTTTGCGCATGGGTTTGGCGCATTTACCTGATTAAATATTATCTTATGTAAAGCATAGGCTTATGTTGGGTATTTAAGAAGATGAATCAGGGTGCCAATTTGTTTGTTTTAATTTTGTAAAAGCTTTAGGTTTGTCATTGTAGGTCTCGAGGGATATACTGCGACCCCATTGTGTTACGGCTGTATGTGGCTTGTAGCACAGGAGTTTTGTGAGGCTGACGCCTGCAAAACAGAGATCTGTTCCCGAAACCGCTCATCTATCCTTCATGTTTCTGTGTTTGATAGTACTGGGCATGGCAAAAAAATAAGTGATGGCTACCGTGAACAAAAACCGACCAGTAAATTTAGATATTAGAACAATCAAATTGCCGGTTGCTGCATTAGCCTCCATCACCCACCGTATCGCAGGTATCGTGATTTTCTTCTCGCTACCCATTTTACTGTGGATGTTGGATCGCTCTTTGGCATCCTCTGCAAGCTTTGATGAACTACTAGAAACAATGCAAAACCCACTATTTAAACTCATGCTATGGGGCATAGTGGCAGCGCTTATTTATCACCTTCTCGCTGGTATTAAGCACTTAGTACTCGATTTAGGGTGGGGCTACACACTCGAACAGAGCCAGTTGGCTACTAGAATTTTGATTGGTTCTGCTGTTGTATTAATTCTTTTAGCAGGAGTATGGATATGCCTATAAGCGCATCGGTAACTAGCCTAAGCCGTAATGGTATGGCGGATTGGTTGCTGCAACGCATTAGCGCTGTGGTGTTAGCTGTGTACATGATTGGCCTAATGGGCTACCTCGTTTTTGCGAGTGATGTTAGTTACGACAGCTGGAAGGCGCTCATGACTTCCCTGCCAATGCAGTTGGCCAACTCGGTGGTAATTATTTCCATTATTGTCCACGCATGGGTTGGCTTGTGGACAGTGACTACCGACTATTTAACACGCGCACAATTTGGTGATGCCGCTACAGCTCTTCGTTTAACCGTGCAAAGCCTATTGATGCTGTCGTTCCTCGTTCTCACTGTGTGGGGTTTTGTTGTGATTTGGGGAGGCCAATAATTCATGTCTTCTAACATGCGTACTATTACATTCGACGCGGTGGTTGTAGGTGGTGGTGGTGCAGGTATGCGCGCTTCCATGCAACTGGCGCAATCAGGTTTTAAAACCGCACTGATTTCTAAAGTATTCCCAACACGCTCACACACAGTATCCGCCCAAGGTGGTATTACCTGTGCTATTGCGAGTGCTGATCCTAATGATGATTGGCGTTGGCATATGTACGATACCGTTAAAGGTTCCGACTATATTGGCGACCAAGACGCGATCGAATACATGTGTCAAGTGGGCCCAGAAGTAGTGTTTGAACTTGAGCACATGGGCTTGCCGTTTTCTCGTACTGAAGAAGGCCGTATTTACCAGCGTCCTTTCGGTGGGCAATCTAAAGGGCCAGATAACCCTGAGCAGGCTGCACGTACTTGTGCGGCGGCTGACCGTACTGGTCACGCACTGTTGCACACTTTGTACCAGCAAAACCTTAAGCACAACACGCAAGTGTATGCGGAATGGTTGGCGGTAGACTTGGTGAAAAACGATAAAAACCAAGTGTGCGGCGTTATCGCCATGAGCATTGAAACGGGCGAAGTGGTTTTCTTTAAATCTAAAGCTACTGTTCTAGCAACAGGTGGTGCGGGCCGTATTTACGCTTCTACTACCAACGCTTTGATTAACACTGGTGATGGTGTTGGTATGTCTTTACGTGCTGGCTTGCCAGTGCAAGATATGGAAATGTGGCAGTTCCACCCAACCGGTATTGCAGGCGCAGGTGTGCTTGTTACTGAGGGTTGCCGCGGTGAAGGTGGTTACCTCTTAAACAAAGACGGTGAGCGCTTCATGGAGCGTTACGCGCCAAACGCTAAAGACTTGGCGAGCCGTGACGTTGTAGCACGTGCCATGATGATGGAAATCCTTGATGGTAAAGGTGCGGGCCCAGATGGCGACCACGTATTCTTGAAGCTTGACCACTTAGGTGAAGATGTTTTACATAGCCGCTTACCTGGTATTTGTGAACTATCTAAAACCTTTGCGCACGTTGATCCTGTACACGAACCGATTCCAGTTGTGCCTACTTGCCACTACATGATGGGTGGTGTACCCACCAATATTCATGGTCAGGTATTGCGCATGAGTGGCGGCCATGAAGGTGAAGCGCAAGTGGTAGATGGCCTCTTCGCAGTAGGTGAAGTAGGTAACATTTCTGTACACGGTGCTAACCGTCTAGGTGGTAACTCATTGCTTGACCTAGTGGTATTTGGCCGTGCAGCGGGTCTCTTCATTGAGGACGCTTTACGTCAAGGCCTCGAGCAGCCAGAACCAAATTCTGATGATCTTGAAGAGGCAACACAGCGCCTCCGTCGTTGGGATAATTCCCCAACTAGCGGCGAATCAGTTCCTGAGCTTCGCAAAGAGTTGCAGCGTAGTATGCAGGCAAACTTTGGAGTGTTCCGTAAGGGCGAGCTAATGGAGAAGGGTAAGGTTGAGATTGCTGAATTGCGCGAGCGCATTAGCAAGGCCGTACTCACCGATAAGAGTAAAGCCTTTAACACTGCACGTGTAGAAGCTTTAGAGCTTGATAACTTGCTAGAAGTGGCTGAGGCCACAGCTATTGCTGCTTCTGGTCGTACCGAGAGCCGTGGTGCTCATAGCCGTTACGATTACCCAGAGCGCGATGACGAAAACTGGTTATGTCACTCCATCTTCGATCCTAACACCAAGACGTTAGGTAAGCGTGACGTTAACTTCGCGCCGAAGACGGTTGAAGCTTTTGAACCTAAAGCACGTACTTATTAAGGAGCCCGGGAAATGAAAGTTAGTATTTATCGTTACAACCCGGAAACAGATCGCGAACCTTATATGCAGGATTTCGAGCTGGATACACAAGGCCGGGATATGATGGTTCTAGATGTTTTAGAACTGCTAAAAGAGCAAGATCCTACCTTGGCGTACCGCCGTGCCTGCCGTGAAGGTGTGTGTGGTTCCGATGGTATGAACATCAACGGTAAGAATGGTTTGGCTTGTATTACTCACTTATCTTCTGTGGCGCCAGGCGTTGTAGAAGGTAAAACACCGCTAGTAATTCGCCCATTGCCAGGTTTGCCGATTATCCGTGATTTGGTGGTAGACATGACTATGTTCTATAACCAATACGAAAAAGTGCAGCCGTATTTAATTAACGATACGCCTGCTCCTGCTATTGAGCGCTTACAGTCGCCAGAAGATAGAGCTAAGTATGATGGCTTGTACGAGTGTATCTTGTGCGCATGCTGTTCAACGAGCTGCCCATCTTTCTGGTGGAACCCTGAGAAGTATCTCGGCCCAGCCGCGTTACTACAGTCTTATCGCTTTTTAGCAGATAGCCGTGATACGGCCACAGTTGAGCGTCTGGATAAACTTACAGACCCGTTCTCACTGTTCCGTTGCCGTGGCATTATGAACTGCGTGAGTGCATGTCCGAAAGGACTGAACCCAGCAAGGGCAATTGGAAATATTCGTTCCATGCTTCTTGAGCAGTCTGTCTAAGAAAAAACGGCCTACGGGCCGTTTTTTTTGTCTAAAAATAAGTGCCAATGAGACTAAAGTGTGATTCATAGGAGTGTATAAATGGTTTGAAGCTGAATGAAATACCGTTTAGTGTTTCAAATCACTGCGATAGCTAACAAAAATAAATAAAAAGCGTTACACTGTTTTGACTTTAAAGTCATTGGCAGTAAAGTGTTAAAAAAAGTTTCGGGAGAGACGGCATTTCCAAAAGAAATTCCGTGTCTTAATTATAACGCATAAAGATACAGGCGCTCCCGTTGCTTGCTCCATAGCAACAGCGGAGTCTGCATTTTTCCTATAAGGATTGAATACAATGCAAGACAGTTCCATGCAGCAACAGTGGACATCCTCACATCTCGGAGGAAACAACGCCGCCTATGTTGATGAACTGTACGAATCTTACTTGGCTGACCCCAATTCTATTCCAGAAGATTGGCGCGTTTACTTTGACAAACTCCCCAGCGTTGAAAACAACGTTGAGGCAGAAATGTCGCACAAAGCTGTTCGCGAACATTTTCTTTTGGAAGCCAAAAATCGTTCTAGGGTCCAAAAAATTGGTGCAGGTGCTGTAAGCACTGAGCATGAACGACGCCAGGTTCGCGTACTGCATCTCATAGCCGCATACCGTAATAGAGGTCACCAGGTCGCTAATCTTGACCCCCTCGGTATTATGAAGCGTGAGGCTGTTCCAGATTTAGAATTATCACATCACGGCCTTAGTGATGCGGATCTAGATACTGTGTTCCACACAGGTAACCTTTTTATAGGTAAGCCTGAGGCGACTCTTCGAGAGATTGTTGCTTGCTTGCGTGGTACCTACTGCGGATCAATTGGTGCAGAATACATGCACATTGTTGATACAGCTGAGAAGCGCTGGATTCAACAACGTTTAGAAAGTGTTCGTAGTAAACCAGAGTACGGCGTTGAAACGCGCAAACATATTTTGTCGCAGTTAAATGCCGCAGAAGGATTAGAAAAATATTTAGGTGGCCGTTACCCGGGCACCAAGCGTTTTGGTTTAGAAGGTGGTGAAGCACTCATTCCACTTATGGATGAGTTAATCCAACGCCTCGGCAGTTACGGTGTTAAAGAAATTGTTTTCGGAATGGCGCACCGTGGCCGTTTAAACATGCTTGTCAACATTCTGGGTAAACGCCCGCAAGAGCTATTCGAAGAGTTCGAAGGTAAATACGTTTATGAGGGTGGTTCTGACGACGTAAAATACCACCAAGGTTTCTCATCAAACGTACGCACGCCAGGTGGTGAGATGCACCTCGCCATGGCGTTTAACCCCTCACACTTAGAAATCGTATCACCGGTTGTTGAAGGTTCTGTACGTGCACGCCAAGAGCGTCGCCAAGATGCCTCGCGCGACCAAGTGGTGCCAGTTCTTGTGCATGGTGATGCTGCGTTTGCCGGCCAGGGTGTGATCATGGAAACGCTGCAGATGTCACAGACACGTGCTTACAAAGTAGGCGGTACCGTGCATGTGATCATTAACAACCAGGTTGGTTTCACCACCAGTAAGCGTGAAGATGCACGCTCAACAGAATATTGCACAGACGTTGCTAAGATGGTTCAAGCACCGATTTTACATGTTAACGGTGATGATCCAGAAGCAGTGTTTTTCGCTACCCAGCTAGCGGTAGACTACCGCATGCAGTTTAAGAAAGACGTGGTAATCGACCTCATTGGTTACCGCCGTTTAGGGCATAACGAGGCGGATGAACCATCTGCTACTCAGCCCATGATGTACAAAAAAATTAAAGCACATCCCACCGCTAGAACTCTCTATGCAGAGCAGCTTATTACCGATGGTGTGATCAGCGAAGATGAAAATGAAGCAATGATCGATGCCTACCGTGATGCCTTAGATCAGGGCAATCATGTGGTAGAAAAGCTTGTTTTAGAGCCAAATAAGGCCATGTTTGTTGATTGGGGCCCATACCTTGATCACAAAGTGGTAAGCGATTGGGATACCAGTTTTGACCTTAAGCGTTTGCAAGAACTTGCTACTCAGTTAGAGCAGCTACCGGAAGGTTTTGTGATCCAACGTCAAGTGAAGAGAATCCTTGATGATCGCAAGAAAATGACAGCTGGTGCTCAGCCAATTAACTGGGGTTATGCGGAAAACTTAGCTTACGCTACCTTGCTTGATGAAGGCTTCCAAGTGCGCTTAACAGGGCAAGACGTGGGGCGCGGTACTTTCTCCCACCGTCATGCTGTGTTGCATAGCCAAAAAGATGGCATGAGCTATATGCCGTTGGCACATTTAGATAAAAACAATCCACCAGTGGAAATCTATGACTCCTTATTGTCAGAAGAAGCGGTGCTTGCTTTTGAGTATGGCTACGCCACGACAACACCTAAGGGGCTAATTATTTGGGAAGCACAGTTTGGTGATTTCGCCAACGGTGCACAGGTGGTAATTGACCAGTTCATCTCATCGGGTGAAGCCAAGTGGGGACGCATGTGTGGTTTAACCATGCTGCTACCGCATGGGTATGAAGGCCAAGGGCCAGAACACTCTTCTGCGCGGTTAGAGCGTTTCTTGCAGCTGTGTGCTGAGCACAACATGCAAGTGTGTGTGCCTACAACACCAGCGCAAATCTTCCACCTGTTACGCCGCCAAGCGGTGCGTCCATTACGCATCCCATTGATCGTAATGAGCCCGAAGAGTTTGTTGCGTCATAAAAATGCTATTTCTAGCCTTGATGAGCTAGCAAATGGCAGGTTCCAAACTGTAATTCCGGAGCATGATGAGAACCTAAATGCTGAGGAAGTTGATCGCGTTATTATCTGTAGCGGTAAGGTGTATTACGACCTGCTAGAACACCGCGAAAGCAATGAGATCACGAATACAGCGTTGGTGAGAATTGAACAGCTTTATCCGTTCCCAGGTAAAAAGCTAGACGAAGCTTTGGCGCCCTTTAAGAACATGAAAACCTTAGTGTGGTGTCAAGAAGAGCCGATGAACCAAGGGGCTTGGTATAGCAGCCAGCACAACATGCGTAATGCTGCCGCTCGCTTTAGTCCCGATTTAAACCTTCGCTACGCAGGCCGTAGGTCGGCCGCCGCACCAGCAACAGGTTTAATGTCGCAACACGTTAACGAACAGCAAAAGCTCGTTGAAGAAGCTTTTGAAGTTATTTGATTAGAAATAAGTGGAAGAAGGGCTAACTATGTCAATCGAAATTAAAGCGCCACAATTTCCTGAGTCCATTGCGGACGGAAACATCGCCACTTGGTACAAGAAAGAAGGCGAAGCGGTTAAGCGTGACGAGCTAATTGTAGATATTGAAACAGATAAAGTAGTACTAGAAGTGGTGGCTCCTCGCGATGGCGTTTTAACTAACGTCCTTAAAGGCGAGGGTGATTTAGTCGAAAGTGAGGAAATTATTGCCACACTCGACACATCAGCGGTGGCAGAGAGTGCCCCAGCTGAAAAAGAAGCGCCTGCAGAAGAAGCAGCACCTGCTGCTGAAGCAACAGATGCTGAAGATGCTGTGGCAGCACCAGCAGCACGTAAATTAATCAGTGAAGCGGGCTTAGATATCAACGATATCAAAGGTACCGGTAAGGGCGGACGCATCACTAAAGAAGATGTGCAAGCAGCTATTCAAGAGCGCGAAGCTCGCCGTCAGTCTGCTGCTCCTGCAGCACAAGAGGAAGCTACGCAGGCACCGTTAGGTGCCCGTGAAGAGCGCCGAGTACCTATGACGCGCCTGCGTAAGCGTATTGCTGAGCGCCTTGTGGCTGCGCAGCAAGAGGCAGCCATGTTAACTACCTTTAACGAGGTGAACATGGAGCCCATCATGAATATGCGCAAGAGCTACCAAGCTGATTTTGAAAAAGCACATGGCGTGCGCCTTGGTTTCATGAGCTTCTTTGTACGTGCTTGTGTTGAAGCATTAAAGCGCTTCCCAGCGGTAAACGCTTCTATTGATGGCGATGATATTGTGTACCACGGTTTCTACGACGTGGGTGTTGCCGTATCTACTGAGCGTGGTTTAGTGGTACCCGTGTTGCGTGATGCGGATCAAAAAGGCCTCGCTGAAGTTGAAGCCGACATTATTGAATACGGCACGAAAGCACAGGAAGGCAGATTGTCTATCGACGAGATGACCGGCGGAACTTTCACCATTTCGAATGGTGGTGTGTTTGGTTCCTTGCTTTCTACGCCTATTTTAAACCCACCACAAACTGCAATTTTAGGAATGCACACCATTCAGCAGCGTCCAATGGCAGTAAACGGTGAGGTTAAAATTCTGCCCATGATGTATCTGGCGCTTTCTTACGACCACCGCTTAATCGATGGTAAAGAGGCTGTACAGTTTTTAGTGGCAGTAAAGAACTTCTTGGAAGACCCTGCAAGGCTATTGCTTGATATTTAAGCTAGAAGGGTAATCCTTTAAAAGGAAAAAATATGAGTGATAAATACGATGTAATAGTGATCGGTGGCGGGCCAGGTGGCTACGCCGCCGCCATTCGCGCAGCTCAGCATGGCTTTAAAACAGCTTGTATAGAGAAGCGTGTGAATGATGAAGGCAAACCAGCTTTAGGTGGTACCTGCTTAAACGTAGGATGTATTCCTTCTAAAGCGTTGCTAGATTCTTCGTGGAATTTCTACGAAGCGCAGCAAACATTCGCAGATCACGGCATCAACACTGGTGAAGTCACTATTGATGTAGCCAAGATGCAAGAGCGTAAAGACACAACTGTAAAACAGCTTACAGGTGGTATTGCTGCACTGTTTCAGGCTAATAAAGTTACCTGGTTGCAAGGCACAGGCAAGTTGTTAGCTGGTAAGCAAGTGGAATTCACCGCTCTAGAGGGTGAAGAAACACAAGTGCTAGGTGCTGACCACGTTATTCTTGCAGCAGGTTCCGAACCTATTGATATCCCAGTTGCTCCGGTTACGGATGACATTATTGTTAACTCCACAGGGGCACTGGCGTTTACAGAAGTGCCTAAGCGTTTAGGCGTTATTGGCGCTGGTGTTATTGGCCTAGAGCTCGGTAGTGTTTGGGCCCGTTTAGGTGCAGAAGTTACCATTCTTGAAGCACTAGATACTTTCTTGCCTAGCGTTGATAAGCAGATTTCCCGTGAAGCTGCGAAAAACTTCAAAAAGCAAGGCTTAGATATTCAGTTAGGCGCTCGCGTCACTGGCACTGAAATTAACGGTGATGAAGTAACTGTTGATTACACCAACAGTGAAGGTGAGCAGTCTGTGGTGTTCGATAAACTGATTGTTGCAGTGGGGCGTTATCCAAATGTTGAAGCACTTCTTGCTAAAGACAGCGGTGTTTCCTTGGATGAGCGTAACTACGTTTATGCAGACAACCAGTGCCGCACTGACGTCACGGGCGTTTACGCCATTGGTGATTTAGTGCGTGGTCCAGCATTAGCACACAAAGCACTTGGAGAAGGTGTAATGGTGGCAGATGTTATTGCTGGTGAGCACACACAAGTTAATTACGATGCAATTGCTTCTGTTATCTATACAAGCCCAGAAATTGCCTGGGTTGGATTAACCGAAGACGAAGTAAAAGCTTCAGGCGAAGCATACAAAACAGGCGTGGTGCCTTTCGCTGCAAATGGTCGTGCCTTAGCTGCAGGTGATGCTGCAGGTATGGTGAAGTTCGTTGTGGATGAAAAGAGCGATCGCGTATTAGGTATGCATATCGTCGGGCCGCAAGCCTCAGAGCTGATTCAGCAAGGGGTGATCGCAATGGAGTTTGGGGCCACTATTGAAGATCTGCAGTTGATGGTGTTTAGCCATCCAACCTTGTCAGAAACCGTGCATGAAGCTGCTTTAGCCGCTGATTACAAAGCAATTCACATCGCACAAAGACGACGTAACAAGTAAACACCAATAAAAAAGCTTGGTCTTATAGCCAGGCTTTTTTATTGCTAAGTCTAATAACGTGAAAATGGAAACAACACATGAATTTGCATGAATACCAAGCAAAACAGCTTTTTGCTGAATATGGTTTGCCAGTATCTAAGGGGTTTGCATGTGATACCCCCGAAGAAGTGGTTGAGAAAATGGCAGAAATAGGCGGTGACCGCTGGGTGGTAAAAGCCCAGGTTCACGCTGGGGGCCGAGGTAAAGCGGGCGGTGTTAAGCTAGTGGATAACACTGAAGATGCAGCCGCTTTTGCTAAACAGTGGCTAGGGCAGCGCCTTGTTACTTTCCAAACAGATGAAAATGGCCAGCCTGTTTCAAAGATCTTGGTAGAGCCTTGCACAGATATTGCTAAGGAATTTTACCTAGGTGCTGTGCTAGATAGAGCTACACGCCGTATCGTTTTCATGGCCTCCACAGAAGGTGGGGTTGAAATTGAAACCGTTGCAGCTGAAACACCGGAGAAAATCTTAAAAGCTGAGATTGATCCAATTCTTGGTGCTATGCCTTATCAAGGCCGCGAAATGGCGTTCAAGCTTGGTTTAGAAGGCAAGCTAGTTAACCAGTTCGTACAGATTTTCCTTGGCCTAGCTAAAATGTTTGAAGAGCGTGATTTAGCACTGCTTGAAGTTAACCCTCTCGTTATTACCGAAGAAGGCGACTTGCACTGCTTAGACGCTAAGCTAAATATTGATGGCAGCGCTTTATACCGTCAAAAAGAACTCATGCGCTTCGACGATCCAACCCAAGAAGACCCGCGCGAGCGTGCTGCTGCCGAGTGGGACCTCAACTACGTTGCGCTAGATGGCAACATCGGTTGCATGGTTAACGGTGCAGGTTTGGCGATGGCCACCATGGACCTCATTCAGCTAACCGGTGGTTCGCCCGCTAACTTCTTAGACGTGGGTGGCGGTGCTACCAAAGAGCGTGTAACAGAAGCGTTTAAAATTATTCTTTCTGATGAAAGCGTAAAAGGCGTTTTAGTGAATATTTTCGGTGGTATTGTGCGTTGTGACTTAATCGCTGAGGGTATTTTAGGCGCTGTAAAAGAGGTGGGAGTAGAAGTACCAGTTGTGGTGCGTTTAGAAGGTAACAACGCCGAGCTAGGCAGTAAGATTCTAGCTGAAAGCGGGCTGAATATTATTGCAGCATCTGGTTTCAATGATGCGGCGAAACAAATCGTTGATGCAGTTGGAGGTGCAGCATGAGTATCTTGATCGATAAAAACACTAAGGTTATTTGCCAGGGTTTTACTGGTGCGCAAGGTACGCTGCATTCTGAACAGGCGATTGCTTACGGTACTCAAATGGTGGGTGGGGTTACCCCAGGTAAGGGTGGGCAAACTCACCTTGGCTTGCCAGTATTTAACACTGTAAAAGAAGCGGTAGAAGCGACTGGCGCTACAGCTTCTGTGATTTATGTACCAGCTGCTTTCTGTAAAGATTCCATCGTTGAAGCTGCAGAGGCTGGTATTGAGCTTATTGTTTGTATTACGGAAGGCATTCCTGCTATGGATATGCTTTTTGTAAAAGCTTATCTCGAGCAGAAAGGTGGTGTACGCCTTATTGGCCCTAACTGCCCAGGTATTATCGTTCCTGGCGAAAACTGCAAAATTGGTATTATGCCAGGCCATATCCATCAGCCAGGTAAGGTAGGAATTGTTTCTCGTTCAGGAACACTTACCTATGAAGCGGTAAACCAAACCACAGCATTAGGTTTTGGCCAATCAGCCTGTATCGGTATTGGTGGCGACCCAATCCCAGGTATGACGTTTATTGATGCCCTTGAGCTTTTTGAAAATGATCCTGGCACAGAAGCCATTATCATGGTGGGTGAAATTGGTGGTACCGCTGAAGACGAGGCTGCCGCTTACATTAAAGAGCATGTTACGAAGCCGGTGGTTTCTTACATCGCAGGTGTAACCGCACCTCCAGGTAAAAGAATGGGCCACGCCGGCGCCATTATCTCTGGTGGGCAAGGTACAGCGGATGAAAAGTTTGCTGCACTAGAAGCTGCTGGTGTAAAAACAGTGCGTAACCCATCCAAAATGGGTGAAGCATTGAAAGAACTAACAGGTTGGTAATTACTCAATTACTGAGCTGTAAAAAGCCGAGCTCCGCCTCATGAAAGTGAGTGCGGAGCTCGGCTTTTTTGTGCTTAATTGGATAGTGTTGGATGAATTAGTAATCGAGTTCTAAATCATCAAAATTATAGCTGTCGATTTGTTTTGCCAAACGTCTTTCTTCTAGTTTCGCTTCAATGCGCTGGCGGGCTTCCATATTAAAGGTACGATTACGTGATGGTTCGCTTGCGATTTCATCATCGTCATCACTATCAAGAAGCTCATCATCATCAAAAGAGCTAATATCATCACTCATTAACTGCTCATCCGCATCTTCGTAGTCAGGATTGTTTTGGTGGTTGGTCATGCAAAGCCCTCCACGTTCTAGCTGTAGTTGGTTAAAAAATGAACATTGCACGTGCTCAGCAATCACTGCTGAATTAGTTGCTTATATACCCCTGAATTTCATGAAAGACAAGTATTAAAATCAATATTCTCGTTTACCGTACGGTAAGTTGATGCATGCATAGAAAATGGCACAGGCGCTTAAGTTTAGGGCGATGAACACGGCAAGCGGAACCGCTAAGTGTTAGTATTGTTCCCATGTGAAAGCCTGTTTAGTATAGGTGTGCAACGTCATTAAGGAAAAATTGTTTCATGCAAAAAAAACCAACTGAAATAGCTGCAGTATTAGGTGGTGGTAGTTTTGGCACAGCAATAGCGGCTATCCTAGCCGAAAATGGCCATGAGGCTCGGCTTTGGGTGCGAGATCCAGAGACTGCGGCAGCCATTAATGCAGCCAATGAAAACAAAAAATACCTACCAGGCAGCATTTTACCTTCAGGCGTGCATGCTAACGATGATCTCATTACTACTTTAAAAGATGCCACGTTAATTTTTGTGGCAGTGCCTAGTAGCGCTTTTGTGGATGTGTTGCAGCAGGCTAAAGAATACGTGGCTGAGGGCACAATAGTAGTGAGCTGCACTAAAGGTATTGCTGCAGATAGTTTTCAATTAATGAGCCAAGTCCTCATGGAGCAATGGCCACAGGCGAGAGTAGGGGTGCTAAGTGGTCCCAACTTAGCCAAAGAAATCGTTGAAAAAACATTTACAGGCACAGTAATAGCCAGTGATGACGATGCGCTGTGCAAACGCATTCAACAGGCTCTGTCTTGCGATTACTTTCGTGTGTATCAAAGTGGTGATATGTATGGAGTTGAGCTTGGCGGTGCGTTGAAAAACATTTATGCAATTGCCACAGGCATGGCAGCAGCAATGGGAGTGGGCGACAACACGCGTGGTTTGCTTATTACCCGCAGCTTAGCAGAAATGAGCCGCTACGCAGCGCATTTAGGTGGTAACCCCATGTCGTTTTTAGGGCTAGCAGGGGTAGGTGATTTAATAGTTACCTGCTCATCCCCTTTGTCGCGCAATTATCAGGTGGGGTATCAAGTTGGCAAAGGATTATCCGTGGCAGAGGCTGTGGCGTCGCTAGGCCAAACAGCAGAAGGGATTAACACCGTGAAGCTTATTGCGGAAAGAGCAAAACAGCTTGATATTTACATGCCAATTTGTACTGGCCTATATAAGATTCTATTTGAAGAAAAGCCTTGCGACGAAGTAATTGCTGGCCTAATGCAGGGCGAGCACAGTTATGATGTAGAGTTCACAATAGGGCTGTAAAGATGAAAACTTGGTATGTTTCACGCCATGGCGAGGCCGAAGCTTATGCCGCAAGTGATGCTCAAAGGGCCTTAACAGAGCGAGGCAGCGCTGAGGTGCGTGAGTTTTGGCGGCAATTACGCGAGCAGGGTGTGCTACCCACTCGGATTATTGCTAGCCCATACGTTAGAGCTCAGCAAACAGCCGCTATTATTGCCGAGGTAATAGGCGGCTTGGCGGTGGAGACGCATCCCTTAATTACGCCCGATGCCTCGGTGAGTGAAGTGCTTGATTGGTTAGGCCGTGACGTTGCGGAAGAAGGTGTGCTGCTAGTTAGCCATATGCCCCTCGTGGGGAATTTGGTGGGGCAGTGGACACAGGGAGTTGGGGCCGGTGTTGGTATGTCTGTTGCCACAGTCGCTTGTATCGAAGCCGACAGCACAGAAATAGGTAGTGGGCAGCTTAAGTGGTTAAAGCAGCCCTAATCATCTTCGAATTGTTCTTTCCAACGTTTTATTGATACCTGTGTTATGACTTCATCAAGCACCTCTTGTAGGCTTTGCTGGATAAAAGTATTGAGCTCTTCACCTTCCGGCGAAACTTGTTCGATAATATCTAAGATGATTTTTTCTATCACAGGCCGGCTTTTGGGATCATTTAAGTCTTCAATAAGTTGATCTAATAATACCGTACTTATTTCTTCTACAGTATGAGCGATGCGCAACCGTACACGGTTCCCTGCAATAGGGATGGAAGCTAAGCGAGAACCCTGCTTGGTGTTGGTTAAGCTGCGGTCTACTAATTCAGAAAGATAATGCCCTAACTGTTGACGATAAATGGCATGGGTGTTGTTGCTTGCATCGATGATTTTTTCAGCCACAGCATCGATGAAATAACTCTTGCGAGGTTGAATAACTTTACTGTCAATGCGGTGTAAAAGCGGAGAACCATCTGCTATTTCTCGCTTTGCGCCTTGTAAAACGTTTATAACTACGCGGTCTGAAATTTCTTCGACGATAATGCTGTAATACTTATTAAAAGTGCGCCCTAAATAAGTATTAGTAAGGTCAATGATTTCCATGCGCTGCATACGGTGTAGCAGCGTGATAATACGCAAGACCCTGAGCCAACGGAAACTCCCCACTGGTATACAGCCTAAAACGTCGTACCAGTGCACAAAGGGAAAGAAAAACCAACGGTGGTGAGTTTTTCTTGCGATGGCCACTCCCCAGCGAATAAAGAATTCTGTTAAGTAAATAGCAACAAAAATCAAATCGTAGCTGATGAAATCTTGGTGGATGTGCTGATCATAGAAACCATGAAATGCGGGTAAAAAGTACGCCAAGAATTCATTGATAGGTGAAGCGGCAAACAGCCAGTCAAACACAATGAGGCTGAGGTTGGCGATAACCAAAATGATCATCGCCACGTCAATAGTGAAACCCAAGCGGTCTAGGATAGACCGCTGGTTAAGGCGTCGGAAGCCTGCTTGTGCTTGCTTAAGCATCAAAAGTGGCCCAAACAGGGCAGTGGTCTGAAGGTTTTTCCATGGCGCGAATATCATAATCAATATCTGCACCGGTTAGTACATCAATCAGTGGTTGTGTAGCAAGCACTGTATCAATGCGTAAACCACGCTTAGGGTCTCGGTTGAAGCCACGAGAGCGGTAATCAAACCAGCTAAAGTGGTCGTCGCGCTCGGGATGAATAATGCGATAGGTGTCTTGTAGCCCCCATTCTAATAAGCGTTGGTACCATTCACGTTCTTCCGGTAGAAAGCTGGTTTTGCCTTCGCGCAACCAACGTTTACGGTTTGGCTCACCAATACCAATATCAATGTCTTCACCGGCGATATTGAAATCGCCCATTACCACTACTTTTTCGCTGGCGGCCAACCTGTTGTTTAGATAATCTTGCAGGTCTTCGTAAAATTTCTTTTTATCAGGAAACTTCCACGGATGCTCGCGGTTCTCGCCTTGCGGGAAATAGCCGTTGAGCACTGTGACTGTGTCGCCTTTCGCATCTTTTAGAGTGCCAATAATCATGCGTTTTTGAGCATCTTCAGCGTCATCAGGGAACCCCATCTCAACGTGATCAAGGGGGTGCTTGGTAAGAAACGCCACGCCGTAATGTGCTTTTTGCCCGTGGTAATAGGCGTGATAGCCCATTTCTTCAATGGCTTCCACGGGAAATAGATCATTATGAACTTTGATTTCCTGTAAACCAATCACATCGGGGGCGTGATCTTTAATAAGGGCTTCAATTTGATGTAGACGGGCCCGAATCCCATTAACGTTAAAAGATACCAGTTTCATTTTATCCTCCACATAAGGCGAACATTGTACATGAGGGAAGCAAAATTGCAGTGGCTATAAAAGTGTATTTAGGCTTTTTTTGCAGTATGGTACGCCGTGGTTTTAGCTTTATATAACAGAAAGGCTATACGCTGGAGAAAATATGTTAGATAAACCAACTTTAGTTTTTAGCCATGCCAATGGGTTTCCTGGTGGTAGCTATAAAACTTTTTTGGCGCCCTTCGAAGAGCACTATCATGTGCATGCTATTGATAAGCTTGGGCATTCACCCAAATTTCCAGTAAACAAAGGCTGGACTAATTTAATTGATGAATTAGAGCAGGAGCTTGCGCCATTACCTAAGCCTTTCGTGGGTATGGGCCATTCTTTAGGTGGAGTGGTGATGTTTGGTTTAGCGCGACGCAAACCAGAATGGTTCGATAAAGTTGTTATGTTGGATCCACCGTTGGTAAATGGATGGCTAAGCATTCCCATGCGCATTGGTATGGCCATTGGTTTAAGCGATAAGCTCACTCCAGCTGGGCTTAGTAAAACACGCCGTATACATTGGGAAAACTGGGAGCAAGTAGAAGGTTATTTTAGCCGTCGACGTTTCTTCCAACTGTTCGATCCACGCTGTTTGCAAGATTATTTAGCGGCTGGCCTTGAAGAAGCTGAAGACGGAGGCTATCAATTACGTTTTTTGCGTGAAGTGGAAGTTGAAATATTTAGGTCGGGGCCACCCTCAGTTATGGGCAGGCCTAGATTGCAAGTGCCAGGCTTATTAGTAAGCGGCGCTAACTCAGAAGATTTATTTCACAAAGCTTCTGCTCGTCACTGTAAATACCATAAAATGGCACATCTTTTTGCGCCAGGAACGCATATGTTCCCTTTGGAAAACCCTGCTGAGGCTTACGGCATGATTATAAAATGGTTGCAGCAATGAGTATGCAAAATAGGCCTGTTGAAATTCGTGTTCCAGTAATGGAGCGCTATCTGAGCGGCCTATATTGGCCCGGAGAAGGCACACCTATTATTGCGTTACACGGCTGGCTCGACAATGCTCATTCTTTCTTGCCTTTAATGGAACAAGCGAAGGCGGATAGAACGCTTTTGGGTAACAGGCCTGTGCTCGCGTTGGATTTTTGTGGCCACGGTTTGTCTGAGCATTTTCCACACGGTGAAATGCTGCATTTTGTGAATCATGTACAGGATGTTGTATTTGCCGCCAAACATATGCAATGGGAGCGATTTTCACTACTTGGCCATTCCATGGGGGCAGCGGTTTGCTTGCTCGTTGCCGCCACTTTCCCTGAGAAAGTGACAGAACTTGTGATGATTGATGCCATGGGGCCGCAAATTACTGCGGAAGGTGAACTAGCTAGTACGCTAAAAAAAGCTGTTATGGATGTGGATAAGCGAACAGGCAAAAAGCCACCTTATTACGCTACGTTCGATGAAGCAGTGGCGGCGCGCATGAAGGGGATTTTCCCTGTTACGCATAGCGCAGCGCGCTTGCTTTGTGAGCGTGGCATGTACTTTGATGCACAAGGATGGACTTGGCGTGCAGACCAGCGTTTACGTTTCACATCGGCACTACGGTTTTCTGAGCAGCAGGTGAAAGAGTTTTCGCAAAATGTGCAGTGTGACAGTTTGTTTATTGGTGCGAAGCAGGGTATTGCGGGTGCAAGAGATTTGAGCCAACGGCTTGGTTATTTAAACCAAGTGGAAGTGGTGATGCTAGAAGGTGGGCATCATTTACACATGGAGGAAGTGGTGCCTGTGCTTACCGCCATAGAAGCATTTTATGGCCGACAGTAAGGAAAAGTTGTTTGTCGCAGCAGCGTTATGCAGCGCGTAACAAAATTAAATATTAGCTTTTACCTTGGCACTGGAAACAGTGTATACTTGAGTGAAATACTCGGATATTAGTTAGGATCAATATGACATCAAATACTATCACTGTTACAGCAAATGCGCAGGAGTACCTGCGTGATCTGTTAGCAAAACAAAATACAGAGGGCATTGGTGTGCGTATTTTTGTTGAACGCCCCGGTACGCCTTATGCAGAGTGCTGTATGGCTTTTTGCCCCGCCGGTGAAGAGGAAGAAGGGGATAAAAAATTTGAGTATGAAGGTTTTCATGCTTGGATTGAAGGCAAAAGCTTACCCTACTTAGAAGATGCCGTTATCGATTTCAAGAAAGACAGTATGGGTGGCCAGCTTAGTTTCCGCGCCCCTAAATCGCGTGTGCCAGATATTGGCCCCGATGCAACCCTAGAGGAAAAAATCCACCATATATTATACAGCGAGATCAACCCGCAATTAGCTTCCCATGGCGGCAGCGTGCAGTTGCTCGAATTAAGTGACGATAATGTTGCGGTATTAGAATTTGGTGGTGGTTGCCAAGGTTGTGCGGCTGTTGAAGTGACGTTGCGCCATGGCGTAGAAAAAGCGTTACTAGAAAAGCTGCCAGAACTTAAAGGTGTGAAAGATAGTACCGACCACTCTGTCACAGAGAACGCTTACTACTAACGTATAGATACGCCTTAAATTTCATTAATTTAACCCCAAAAAGTTACTTACTTTTTGGGGTTAATTTTTTAGCACTGTGGGCGGCGGCCTTGTGCCTTAGCTTGCTCATATAACGGCATCACTTTAGGGATGTGTTGCTGTAGGTTTCTAATCCGTGTTTCGTGGCCTGGGTGAGTAGACATAAATTCTGGCCCGCCAGAGCCACCGGCTTTTGCCATGTTCTGCCATAGTTTCACGCTTTCGCGTGGGTCAAAACCTGCTTTCGCCATTAGTTCTAAGCCAATAATGTCTGCTTCTGTTTCGTGTTTGCGGCTAAAGGGCAAGGATACGCCAAATTGAGCCCCTACGCCGAGTAAACCAACTAGAGCCTCACTGCTGCCCCCATTACCACCTAGTATGGAAGAAACAATTTGTAGGCCGCTTTGCGAAGCGTATTCAATAGACATGCGCTCGTTTGAGTGCTGTGCAATCACGTGGCC
>Ga0079226_10000117_pt1 | contig 49376 bp, 51 predicted proteins | sample Poulit2014_FD_76345 | JGI IMG/M metagenome (GOLD analysis project Ga0079226, IMG submission 76345) | Agricultural soil microbial communities from Georgia to study Nitrogen management - Poultry litter 2014 | ecosystem: Environmental > Terrestrial > Soil > Agricultural land | place: USA: Georgia...
AAAAGAAAATTAAACATAAGTTGTCCCCTTATGTTTAATTGAATAAACACATCCCTATAAACACTCACCCTGTGAGCAGTACATAGTTAGACAAAGATTGTCCCCTTTGTTTTGGCTTGGAGAGAATACTCGAAGCAGTTCTAACTTATGTACTGCTCTTTTTATACATATAATAATTTAAACTCTTCACACACTATAATTTCTGATTCGTCGAAACTTATACCTAATTCACTATAGTAGTCTTCAAAAAATTCAATATGTACCTCACGCCAATATGCCAGTGACTTATCTCCTTCACCTTCAAGATATGCATGTTGTTCACTTACTTGATTAAATGGAGTTTGATAAACACGGGTGGTCTCCACAATGCATTCAGGGGTATCTTTTTCATTTAGTATCACACTTATCTCACCAACTTCTGGTAATGGATCTCCCTCTGCATCATACGATGAATATCCACTTGTAGTAGCACGCTTTATACCTTTTTTTACTAAATCAGCTAATTCATTTTCATTTGTGCCAAACGACCAAGCTTCAAAACGAACACCTTTATACTCGGGAAACGCTTCGATAAATGATTTCCAATATTCTTCTATAGTCATATTCAAGACCTCCTAATTTAATCGTTGTTGTGGCGTAAATCATATAACTCAATACATATGAAATACTATAAGATTCGCTCACCATTTTCACTATTAAAAACACTCTTGCTTTCAATACTTCTTTTATATTCTATATACGAGTATTTTTATTTCGTTTTCTTTATTCTTAACATGTAATTGTTCACTTTCGGTATGTTCAAACTGTAACATTTCATATACTTCAACTGGTGCAATATAATTTACTTTATAGGATTGCCATTCAACTTTTTTGTTTCTGAGGGCCAGTTGCACTACCATTTGTCCTGGCACAATATATTGATGTAATGGATTTTGGTCATTAATTATTTTTAAATAGACCTCCACTTGCTCTGGGGTTATTTGTATCATGCTATGCCTCCTCCAAAAATATTTGTTTAATAGAAATATAACGTTCGTTCTTTTTATAAATCTCTAATTTAAACATATATTTAATCAAGTGTTTTACTTTCTTTTTCTCAATAATATACATATGCACAATATACTTTTCATTTATTTGGAGTCTTTTAGAGTGAAGTATTTCTGTTGATTTAAGTAAAATATTACGCTTTATATATTTTTGAAACAGCTGAAATTCCGGCCACAGCTTTGCACAATATAACGGAGATATAGTTTTTAATGGTCTTAAATTAAAGTATTGATTATAGGTCATGATTTCTTTTTCATTAAACGTGATTTCTTTTTCCTCATGTCCATCTTTCAAATAGTACTGCATTGCCCATACCTCCCCCTATACCCATAGTAGCAATTGTTCTGTGCCGTTCTTCCATATAAAACAACCGTGTCACTAACGCTGCACCACTCGCAGCATAAGGATGTCCCATAGCTATTGCACCACCATATATATTTAATTTAGAGTCTGGAATACCCAACATTTTCTGGCTTGCTAGTACTTGAGAGGCAAACGCTTCATTCAATTCAAATGAGTCAATATCTTCAACCGAATAGTTACACTTTCTCAATAAGTGTTCCACAGCTGGCACAGGACCAACACCTAATAATTGAGGATTAACTCCCACTGTATGTCCATCAATAAATTTCAACCCTGTGTTAAACCCATACGCTCGAGCCATTTCTTTCTCCATAATAATTAGGAGTACTGCTCCATCATTTTTCATACAGCAATTCCCTGCTGTAACAGTACCTTCAGGTAGTAAATGTTTTAAACGACTTAAGGTACGTGCTGTCAATTTCGGTTTAATACTCTCATCTTGTAAAAATAACTCTCCTTTGACTTTGATTGGTAATATTTCTTGGGAAATATTATCATATGAAAGCAGCGCTTTTTTATGACTCATCAAAGCATATTGATCTTGCTCTGCTCTTGAAATATTATACGTTTTAGCAACATTTTCGGCCGCTTCAATCATAGATGGATCTTGAGCTTCTGGAGCAAACGACGCACGTTCGTAAAATGCTGGCAATTGTGTGTCATATACAGATTGAGGTCGCTTAATTTTCCATGGTGCTCTGCTCGTACTTTCTACACCACCTGCGACATATATGGTACCAGCTTGCGCTTGTATCATGCGACATGCTTGTACAACCGCTTCTAAACCTGATCCACATTGCCTATCTATAGTTAGCCCAGGTATGTGTTCGCTCAATTTAGATTCAAGTAACGCTTTCCTAGCTATATTCCCCCCATTTCCTACAACATTACCTAAAATAACATCATCAATATGAGTCATAAGCTGAGGATAGGATGTTTTAAATTGTGTAAACAATGGTTTTATTAATTGTTCAGGTTCTATATGTTTGATTTTCCCACCATATTTACCAAATGCTGTGCGTTTTGCTACAACAATCACTGCTTCTTTCATATTGAAAAACCACCTTCTAAATTGGTTTCTTGCATTTGTTTGCGTGCAATTTTCCCACTTTCCGTATAGTGCATTTTATCTATCCTCAATAATTTAGATGGAATTTGATACCTTGCCAAATATGGCGCTAAACTTGTTCTTAATGTTTGATATGATACTTCTTGTTCTCCTGTATAGAGTAATACTGCAATTTGTCCAAATTTAGAATGTGGTTCACTTACGACACATACTTCGTCAAAAGCGTCACATTGTTGTATCACTGTTTCTATTTCAGAAGGATACACGTTCCGCCCTCCGATAATCAGCCGATCACACTGACGTCCATGTAAATAAAGATAGCCATCACAATCAATTGAAGCAAAATCCCCAATCTCTATCCATTCAGAATTTCCCACTTCAGTATCTACATAACCACTAAATGTCATATTACTTTTAATATTTAATATCCCCACATTTTGTTCATCTTGATGTGCTAAGTAGATTTTCACATTTGGAAAAGGTAATCCAACAGAATTATAAGGTGCTTTATTATTATAATTATAACTAATAAAGCTTGCTTCAGATGTCCCAAAAAACTCTATTAATATGACTTGTGGCAAGTTTCGTTTTACTTTAAGTCTTAACTTAGAATGCAATTTATCACCAGTAGTAAAAATATAACGTAATCCTGAGATTTCAATATTTTCTGCAACACAAGATAATAGCATTGTCGGTACTGTAAACATAGCTACTGTTTGGGAGTTCATTTCAATCTTTTTTAATAATAAAGATGCATTAAATTGTTGCTGTCCTATAAATGTTCTACCACTATATAACGCATAAATACATGCATATAGAGATAGTGAATGGGATAAAGGGCCTAGTGCTACTATGATATCTATGACTTCTGACATAAGTTTTTCATTTTCTTCATATGAACATAGCCATGAACGTTCATTACGATAATAAGCTTTTGGTAGTCCCGTAGTTCCTGAGGTAAATCCAATATGTAATATATCTTCCTCACACCATTTCATTTTATTACTATAATGTGCAGTATAAATCACTTCTCTAAAGTCTCTAATAATGTAAGAAATTCCATAATGTTCTAATAATGAATCTATTTGAGCTTGAGACCATCGAAAATCTAATACGCATGGAATGCAGCCACGTTTTAATAACGCAAAGTAATATATAATAGTCTCCATAGGATTTTTCATAACAAGACCAACAAAATGATGGCTAGGAATATTAATTGTATCTTCCATTGCTAATTCAATCCGTTCTTTTAATTGCTTATAATTGCACTTAAAATCGTCGAATTGTAACGCACTACGTTTCGGGTGTGTTTGCGCATAATATGCAATATTTTCTAATACTTTCATTTTCTCGCCACCTTGTTAACTTATTTTAAATTAATGTTAACATTAATTATATACATTTATCGACCAAAAATATAATCATTTACAAGTGGTATTTTAGAACATCTTTATCCCATTTATAAAACAAATAAGTAGTCATTTTAATTTTTAATCCCATCTATACCATTTTTTCACTTAAATATAACTACCTTGTCCCAAAATCAGTTAATAACATAAAAAACACCCCTTACTTTTTTACTAGCAAGGGATGTGATGGTTATAACTTTTTATTCAAAATATTCACATTGAATTATAAAATATTATTTATAATTTTCAAAGAAATCTAATGTTAATGATTTTACTTTTGGTGAAAGAATAATGACTGCAATAACGTTAGGTACGAGCACAATCGCAAGTGCTAAATCTAGCAAATCCCAAAGTTGTGTTGCTGCACCTAAAGCGCCTACAATTAATGATAAGACGTAGATGACTTTCATTATCCATGCGGCTGTTAAACCAAATAAAAACTCCGCCATTCTAGAACCATAAAAAATGACAACAATAACAGTAGAAAACACGAAAAAGACCATAGATATAGAAACGCTCATACTACCTAATTGTCCAAAAGCATCTTCAAACGCTCTAGCAGTTAGTGCTGCTGATTGTGATTTCACGTCATCTTCTTTCCATACCCCAGAGACCAACACTACGAAAGCAGTCGTACTACAAACCATAAGTGTGTCAACTACAATTTCACTCACACTCCAAAAAGCTTGACGTACAGGATGGTCTGTCTTAGCAGCTGCGTGTGCAATTGGGGATGTACCTAAGCCTGCTTCATTGGAATATATACCTCTAGCAAATCCCCAACGAATCGTAGTTGCAATTGCCGCTCCAAAACTACCTCCTAATGCTGCACTTGGATTAAAAGCCTGCTCAACGACAAGGGCAATTACATGAGGCACTTGAGTAATGTTCATAATAATAATAGTGAATCCTAAGAAGCAATATAACCCTACCATAAGTGGCACGATTTTCTCTGTAAACGATGCGATACGTTGAATTCCACCAAATACGACTAATGCCGCGAAGAACGCTAATACTACGCCTGTTATACCCATATGTATGTCAAATGTGTCATGAACAGTTTTTGCAGCTGAATGTCCTTGGACCATAATACTTGGAATCAGTTCAACCATAAGCGCGAAAGCAAATATCGCAGAAAAAATTGCACCGAGTTTTTTGTTTTTAAAACCTTTCTTCATATAATACGTAGGGCCACCAACGAATTCTCCTTTTTTATTTTTTTCACGATAATGGACACCGAGGACGTTTTCGCTAAATTTCAAGGCCATTCCTAGAAAAGCAATAACCATCATCCAAAAGACAGCGCCAGGTCCCCCCATAACTATGGCAGTAGGTACCCCTACAATATTAGCTGCACCTATCGTGGATGATAATGCAGAAGTAAGTGCTTGCCTAGGTGTAATTGTCCCCTCACCTTTAGGTGTCTTATTAACCCTACCAAAAGTTTGTTTCATCATATAAAAGAAATGCCTAAATTGAATAAATTTCAATCTAATTGTTAAATACAAACTTGCAAATAATAGTAAAGTGACTAAAGGAAAACCCCAAAGCCAATCTGAAAAAGCAACGATTTTGTCCATTATATTCCCCCTTAATAATGTATTAAAATCAAATAATTTTAGTATTGCGTGAAAATAGAAGTGAAATGACTATACTATTTTTTATAATATGCCCTATTTGTTGAATATTTAATCATCCATTGTAATTTTATAATTATTAATGATACTCACTAAGGTATATGGTCTATAGTGATCGCTTATTACTTCATTGAAATATGAACGCTCTTGATTAACATTTAAGGATAAGGGAAAAGAAATTATGTATTATATTACATTTCTCACATGTTTTATTTTTAGACATATTAGCTTGTCACAATCGACTTTTACGTGTTTTAAAATGATAATTTTTTTAAACTAAAGGATGATTTTAATGAACAAACTTTTAGCCGTAGTAAGTATAAGTACGTTGATAGCCATTAGCATTATTAAATGCAAACTCGCTTTAGAAAACAAACAAAATAATGGTATGGAAGACCATAATAGAGTTCATTTAGATTGACATAGAGAAAGAGGGAGAAACTATTGTTTCTCCCTCTTTTAATGTTTTGAGGATTTTATATAATTTGAACAACAGTACTATTAACTTTCAATATTTATTTTACACAAAGTTTTCTCTTTAGTTATAACTCTCTCAACTCTATCGCATATTTTCACTTATATGAATATGATGTGACAATTTAATTTGTTCGAAATAATAATGGTACTACGCCACCAATGAGCGCTCCTGAAAGTACAAACCATTTAGTAGATAATGGCTTTTTCGTATTATTTTGTTGTTCACGTTTATGTCTTTCTTCATTTTTTTCTAGTTGTGACGTAGATTTTTTCTCTTCGCTTACATCCACGCCTAACCCTTTAATGATTCTAACAATAATATTGAGTCCTTCTGTCAACTGAGGATCCTTTAAAGTTTTTAACAGACTTAAATAACCACCATAACCCTTTCCATGTTCATACTTACCAGCAATTTCCACACCTTTATTAAATTTAAGAACTAATGGTTCTAATTCTTCCATATCTATCATGCCAAGCAATTGTATAACTAGAAGCATGTTTTTAAGAGATTGAGAAACATCCGTTTCGTGAACTGCCATAACAAGTCGATGGACAATATCTTCACTCTGTCCAAGACCCGCATTGAGCATATCTAACAATTCATGCTCTTTCATTTTTTCTAATATCGAAAGCAAATCCTCAAGACTATCTTTATGTTCTAGTAACTGTTTTTCCAAATTTTTTATTTCTTGTTCATGTTTGACTTCTGGATCAATTTTTTGTTTGTGGATGACATTTGTCGCTTTGGCCATTATTTATTCACCCTCTTTTCTTTAACAATATCTCCAGGGAATTTATAGTCGCTACGAGCCCATTTCTCTTTAACATTCACGCCAATTTGTGGTTGTGGATTGCCATAACGATGATTTTTTGTAGTTAATGGACTTTTACCTATTGGTTCTAATACTTCCATTTTCACAGAAACTTCTTTATAAGCTGGTGTGTCTGTATCCTTATCAGCATGTGAACTTGTCAGATAGTTTATTGCCCCTTCTCCGTTACTATTCATTGGAAGATATAGTTGATTTCCTGTTACTCGTTCCGTAACAATACAACTGACTTTCACTTTTCCGTATGGTGATAATAAGCGCACCATAGTTCCATCCTCAACGCCACGTTCTTCCGCAAGCTCTGGTGATACTTCTAAGAATACACTTGGCGTCTTACCTGTAATTGCTTCGGATTTATAAGTCATGTTCCCTTCATGGAAGTGCTCAAGTAGACGGCCATTATTGACGTGTAAATCATATTCATCACCAAAATCAAGCGGTTTCGTCCACTCTACTGGCCAAAGTTTAGCCTTACCTTCTGGCAGTGGAAAATCTTTTTCGAATAAGCGTGGCGTATCTGTACCATCTGCCTCTACTGGCCATTGAAGACTATCATAACCTTCTAGTCTGTCATAACTTACTCCTGCAAATAGAGGTGTTAATGATGCAGCTTCATCCATAATTTCACTTGGATGCTTATAATCCCAATTGGCACCTAAACGATTGGCAATTTCTTTAATAATCTGCCAGTCTGGCTTTGATTTGCCAAGCGGTTCTAATGCTTGGTAAATACGTTGGAAACGTCGTTCTGTATTAACGAATGTGCCATCTTTTTCTAAACTCGGGCTCGCTGGTAATACTACATCAGCATATTCACATGTTTTAGAAAAGAATATATCTTGTACTACAAAGAAATCTAATTTTTCAAAAGCATCTCGTACGTAATTGATATTAGAATCAACAATGCCCATATCTTCACCTTTAATATAAACAATATCTAAATTACCTTCATGAATTGCATCTACCATTTCATGGTTATTTAACCCTGGTTCTGAAGGTATTTCTTTGCCCCAATTTTCCTCAAAGCGATGGCGCACTTCGTCATCTGTGACGAATTGATAACCAGGGAAGCGGTCTGGCATGCTTCCAAAGTCACTCGCCCCTTGCACATTGTTATGACCTCTGAGTGGGTATGCACCGGCACCTTGTTTCATATAATTACCAGTAATAAGTAATAGGTTAGAGATTGCAGTACTCGTATCACTACCGCCACCATGTTGCGTAACGCCCATCGCCCATAGTATAGATGTAGATTCTGCTTCATGAACAGCTTTAGCTATATCAATTAACGTTTCTTGAGACATACCTGTGACTGCTTCGGCATAATCAAGTGTATATTTCTCTAAACTTTTTATATATTCATCAGCATTATTTACATGTTGTTCAAGGAAATCGTCATCTTGCCAACCTTGGTCTAAAATGTATTTTGTGACTGCTGATAACCATACTAAATCGCTTCCTGGTACTGGTTGTACAAATAAGTCTGCACGTTCAGCAAGCTCATGTTTACGGAGATCTGCCACAATTACTTTTTGGCCATGTAATTTTTGTGCGCGCTTAACGCGTGTAGCTAATACAGGATGAGACTCAGCAGTATTTGAACCTATTGAAATAACAAGCTCAGCTTCAGCAATGTCTTCATTAATACCACCGGAGTCACCACCATAGCCTACTGTACGCCATAATCCCATTGTTGCTGGCGACTGACAATATCTTGAACAATTATCAATGTTATTTGTACCGACTACACCACGTGCAAGCTTTTGCATTAAATATGATTCTTCATTTGTACATTTTGAAGAAGAAATGAATGCAAGTGCATCTGCGCCTTTTTGCGCAATCTTCTCTTTGAACTTGTCTTCAATCAAATTCAACGCTTCTTCCCATTCTGCTTCTCTAAATGAATCTCCTTCACGAATAAGTGGTTTTTCTAGACGTTCTTCACTATTAACAAAATCCCAACCAAATTTACCTTTGACACAAGTAGAAACTCCATTCGCTGGTGCATCTACAGATGGTTCGACTTTTAATATCTCACGGTCTTTTGTCCATACATCAAAAGAACATCCGACACCGCAATAGGTACAAACTGTTTTTGTCTTTTCAATACGCTGCTCTCTCATTTGTGATTCAATATCAGAAACAGTCATTAATGAACCATATCCTGTTTCTACTTCTTTCGTAGCTTCCACTAAAGGCCTGAAGTTTTTCTCAGCCATACCTGTAAGGAAACCGGCCTCGCCTTCCATATCTACTTCCATCATTGCATTACAAGGACATACCGTTGAACAATGACCACAATTAACACATGAAGATTCGTCGATAGTTGTATCATTATCCCAGATTACCCGTGGTCTTTCTAATGTCCAGTCAATTAATAAAGTCTCATTGACTTGCAAATCTTGACAAGCTTCTACACATCTCCCGCAAAGAATACACTGGTCAGGGTCATAGCGGTAAAACGCATTTCTCTGAACCTCTGATCCTTTTGATGTATGAGGCGTTTCTTGGTGTTCAATTTTCATCTCTTTAACTGTATTATGTATTTCACAGTTACCGTTGTTAAAGTCGCATACGGTGCAATAAAGTTCATGATTCCCTAATACTCTATCCATCGCAATAAGTTGTGCCTCATGTACTTCATTATCTTTTGTTTCAATAACATCCCCTTGTTTTAATTCTGTTGAACATGCACGTACAAATTCATCATTCACTTTAACAATACACGCATCGCAAGTTTCAATAGCACCAAGACTTGGATGATAACAAAGACTTGGCAATTCAATATCGTGTCTTTCTAAATAACTACGTATCGTTTCTGATGTTTCAACCTGCTTTATATCATTATTTAGCATAAATTCAATAGACATTGACACCACCCCTTTTTCTCCATTATGTTACATTTTTCCCTTGTCGATAGTTTTAAAACACTTTTATATAAAAAAAGAATAAACCTTATATATAAAAACAAATAAATTGTATATTACAAATATGACATGATATGTAAAATGATACGTTGAATTTCATTTTTCAGTAGGATTAAAACTAAAATACATTACTAAATTTATTATATTTACAAAAAAGCCCTCCGTTTGAAAACAAACGAGGGGCTTTAAATTGCAGATTACTATTAAAGTTTTAATTATTCTAAGTTTGCATGGTTTTGTTGCATCGTCTCTTCGTCAACTTTCAACTCACTCATTAAGTCTAAGACAATACTATCTAAAAATACTTGTGAAGCTTGTTCAAATAAGCTACCTAGCGGCTGTGCTGAGCCTTCAGCATCATATTTTGTACCTGCTGGTAATTCTATTATCGCATTTGCAAGCTCACCAATAGCTGAACTTGGTTTAGTCGTTAATAAGACTACTTCTGCACCAGCAGCTTTAGCTTTGTCTGCTAGTAATCTTAAATGTTCTGTCGATCCTGAACCTGAAATAATAATAAATAAATCACTTTCAGTAATAGACGGTGTCGTAGACTCTCCGATAACATGCGCGTACTTGCCTAATTGGTTTAAGCGCATTGCAAAACTATTTGCCACAAAGCCTGAACGGCCTTTACCTGCAACAAATACTTGATTTGCTTTAACTACTTGAGTCAAAAACGCTTTAGCTTCATTTTCTTTCACATGTGACAGTGTATGGTCCAATTCATCTAATATTAAGCGATAATTAGTAATTTCAGTCATATTATCTGCCTTCAATCGCATCTTTACATTGTTTAGCTGCTTCGACTGGGTCGTCTGCGTTAGCAATACCGCCACCAACTACAACTAAGTCTGGCTCTTCTGCTACGACTTCTTTGATTGTATCTGGTTTAATACCACCAATTACTGCTACTTTAGAATTTGAAATAACTGATTTCACTTTGCGCAAGCTTTCTAATGGCGATTGGCCTTCAGCTTGTAAGTCATAACCAGTGTGAACAGCAATGTAGTCTGCACCTAGGTCATCTAATTCTTTCGCACGTTTTTCTAAATCTTGTACTGCAATCATATCTACTAATAATTCTTTACCATTTTTATGTGCTTCTTCTACTGCCGCTTTAATAGATGCATCTTCTGCAACTCCTAAAATAGTTACTACGTCAGCACCAAATTTCACTGCTTGGCTTACTTCGTAATCTGCAGCATCCATAATTTTTAAGTCTGCTAATACTTTTACGCCTTCTATATTATCATTTAAATGTTGTACCGCTGGTAAACCTTCGTTTATAACGATTGGCGTACCAATTTCTACGATATCTACATAATCTTTAACTTTATTTGCAAGTTTTGCCGCTTCCTCTTTATTCAATAAATCAATTGCTAGTTGTAATTCCAAAATGATCATCCCTTCTTGAATTAAATTATAAAGCCATATAAGTGGCTAAACTTACGTGAAATAATAATGTTGCACATTAAAGTGTATACCCTTACTTTTATAAATCAAACGAGTAAAATAACACGGTAAAAGCAAGGTTAACAGCTTTCTATCCATGCTTATTAATGTGTATAATTTTGCTACCTTTGATTATAAGCAAACAAAAAATAATTAATTATTATGCAAGTGATATATAATTATTATCACACTTATTTATTATACTTCTTTTATATTTTTTTAGCTTAAAATTGAATTATAACCTCATCTTGCCATTAATATCAGTTTTTTAAGATAAATTGAGCATTGTAATACATTTCTGTTGCTCTTTTTAGTAGAATAAATAGATAATGTAAAATATAAAATACAATTCTTAGATATAAAATTCACTTTTCTGGTAGAAAATGTAAACGAGTCAGTTTACACTGAAAGATAGACTTATATCATCGAAAAACGATTGTATGAAGTGATAATAAACAATTGAATTTTGTAATGTTGGGTTTGTAAGCAAGGAGGCAAAATTTTGGAAGAAATTAATAATGAAAAAGTACAATCTTTACTTTCTTCATATGAGCATAAGCCTGTGTACATACATGTTGAGACAACTAATGGCGCATATGCTGCACATTTTGATCAACGTGTATTTAACGCGGGAACTTTTTTAAGAAATATCCAAGTGACGTATGAACACGCTCAACTTAAAGGTGGTAACAAAGATCCTTTCCGCGTTGGTCTTAAACTAAAAGATAATGGATGGGTCTATGTCCAAGGCTTAACACATTACGAAGTGAATGAGCATGGTGAGTTTCTTTTAGCCGGCTTTAACTATGAAGGACAATTAGCTGCTGCTTTAGAAATCAGTACTCAACCATTCAAATCATAAGGAGGGCGTATCATGGCAGAGGAAAGTCACGTATTAGTAATCTTTCCACATCCAGATGATGAATCATTCTCATCTGCCGGTACATTAGCACGTTATATAGATAATGGAGTTCCAGTCACATATGCATGTTTGACACTTGGGCAAATGGGACGAAATTTAGGCAATCCACCTTTTGCCACACGTGAATCGTTACCAGATATTCGTGAGAAAGAATTAGAAAACGCAATGGAAGCAATCGGCATAACTGATTTACGTAAAATGGGTTTTCGAGATAAAACTGTAGAATTTGAACCACATGAGGAAATGGATGCAATGGTTAAATCCTTAATTGATGAACTACAGCCATCTGTCATTATTTCATTCTATCCACAGTTTGCTGTTCATCCTGACCACGAAGCTACTGCAGAAGCAGTTGTTAGAACTGTTGGTCGTATGTCAGAATCTGAAAGACCACGTTTACAGCTCGTAGCATTTAGTAATGACGCACATGAAAAATTAGGTGCACCTGACATTCTAAATGAGATCAGTGATTATAAAGAGGTTAAACTACGCGCATTTGAAGCACATGCATCTCAAACAGGTCCGTTCTTAGAATCATTAGCCACACCTGATGTTCCTGGAGAAGCACAAAGCTTCTTAGAAGTAGAACCTTATTGGACTTATAACTTTGAATCTTAAGTGGAGGCAATAGCATGACAGAATTTGACTTATCTACTCGTGAAGGAAGATGGAAGCACTTTGGTTCTGTTGACCCTATCGAAGGAACTAAACCAACTAAAAAAGAAAATATGAAAGACCTACAAAGTACACACAAAGATTTCTTATTTGAAATTGAAGAAGTTGGGATTAAAAACTTAGTTTACCCTGTACTTGTAGATCGTTTCCAGACTGCTGGGAACTTTAGTTTTTCAACAAGTTTAAATCAAGATGAAAAAGGCATTAACATGAGCCGTATATTAGAAAGCGTTGAAAAACACTATAATAACGGAATCGAATTAGATTTTGACGCACTTTACCAATTATTACGTAGTTTACAAGAAAGTATGGACCAAAACGCTGCTGGCTTAGATGTCTCAGCTAAATGGTTCTTTGATCGGTATAGCCCTGTTACTCAAATCAAAGCCGTAGGTCATGCTGATGTGACTTATGGTCTAGCAATCGATAAAGATGAAGTTACGCGTAAAGAAATTACGATTAAAGCTGCAGTCACTACCCTATGTCCCTGTTCAAAAGAAATCAGTGAATATTCAGCACACAACCAACGCGGTATTATCACTGTAAAAGCTTACCTTAATAAAGACGTTGGATTAATGGATGATTACAAAGAATTAATTTTAGACGCAATGGAAGCGAATGCGAGTTCTATTTTATATCCTATTCTGAAACGTCCAGACGAAAAAAGCGTAACAGAACATGCATATGAAAACCCAAGATTTGTAGAAGACCTCATCCGTCTTATTGCTGCAGATTTAGTTAGTTTTGAGTGGCTTAATGGTTTTGAAATCGAATGTCGTAATGAAGAATCTATTCATCAACACGATGCATTTGCAAAATTAAAATATACCAAATAATATGTGTCTTTATAACACTTCAAACCAAACGTGAACCAATGACGTTTGGTTTTTTTATGTGGAAATAAATTTAAAACTAAAATTTCTTTCACTTTATTAGCACAGAACCTATGCTATTTAAGTTATTTCTACAAGATATTTAGAATTATTATTCATTGAAAAAAGTAAATTTTTAACCCTCTCCGTTAAATTATTAAGTTTAAACGTTAAATGGATATATTAATTTTAAAATAATGGACATTAAGAGTTAAATTTTATTGATGTTCTATATACAAACATCATATTAAAATAATAGTTATAGAGGTTTAATAGTTTTTAATCTTTTGGTGTGGTGAGATAAATAAATGGATTATGTTTTGAAGATATATAACAATAAAATAGCTTTATTTGAGTGTTTACGTACTAACCACTTTATTAATTTCTATTTAGTTATTGATGGCGAGATTACTATAATTAGAAATAATGATTTCCAACGCTATCAAAATAAAGATATATTTTATATACATGATTACGAAAGTGTAGAAGGTATACAATTTGAAGGCACGGTGCTATGTCTTACTCTAAACAATTACTATTATTATCAAATACCGCAATATCCTCCATGCAGCGACATAACTAAATTAGATACTCATGACTTTAATCAACATTTTAAAGACGCCATTCTATCTCTTTTAAATTATTCCTCCCCTTTAAAGACAAAACAAGCATTGTGGTATTTAATAAAATCTACTTACCTAAGTAATCAGGAGATAAATACATATTTTAAACCTAAACAAAACTATAAAAATACGTTGATTCGAGATGTGGTGTCATATATAAATAAATATTGCAAAAACAAATTAACTTGTCAGCAGCTTGCTGAGTACTTTTTTGTGAATAACTCTTTTTTATCTCGTGAATTTTCAGCTCTTATGTCATGCACCTTATCACACTACATAGTTGCTTCAAAAATTCACTTTTCAACGTGTGATTTGTTGAATGGCGTGTCTTTAAACACCCTTTGGCAAGATTATCATTTCCGTTCTTTCAATGATTATATAAATCACTTTCAAACTATTAAAGGCATAGCTCCGTACAAGATTAAAATTAACCCATCTTCTTTAGAACATATTCAATCTGTAAAGGTAGCTATACCTTCATTGTTCGAAACCGATTAACTATACTTAAATAATCTCTTATCAAAACAACTCAACGTGGTGATGAAATGAATACGATACTTTATGAAGAAAAAAGAAATTTAATTAAAAAAGTGGTAAAACAAAATTTAAATATTACATTTCCTGAAATTGTAATATTGGATAAGCTAATTTACCTTAACAAAGAAAGCGTAGAAGCGTTAGAGCTTAAAGGTCTGTTACATAATCAGAACACTCCTATTTCTATACAAATTAACAATTTAATAAATCAAGGTTTATTAAAGAAATCTAGAGATGCATATGACGAGCGTTGTATTCAATTGCATGATATTGATTTAGTTAAAATCAAATCTATCATAGAACAATACCATCTAATTGTAGAATCGATTTTAAACCCTTCATTGAAAAATTAACTAAAAAATAACTGTTAGATTTCTCAATAGAAATCTAACAGTTATTAATTTGATATTTGTCTTGTTTGAAATTAAATTCAGATTATTTCAAATGTTCATAAGGACTGTTTTTCACAAATGAAATAATTTGATCTACAAATAATCTAGCTCGTAATTGGAATTCTTCATTGTCTAAATATAATGTGCCGTCTTCTAGTTTTTTGTAATCTGTATCATGCGTTGCAATTTGTGTTGGTACTGCGATGCCTAATAATGTACGTACAATGAGGCGTAAATGTGATAATGGCTCTGAACTTACGATGCCACCACTATTACCAATTAAACCTACAGGTTTCATTTTGAAGTCATCCATAGTTAAGTGATCTAAAGCATTTTTTAAGATTCCAGAGTATGAACCATGATAATTCGGTGTCCCTAACACGAAAAAGTCTGCTTCTCTTGCTTTAGATTGTAATGTACTAAGATTATTTTTATATGTTTCACTTGGATTTGAAGCACCAGATACATCAAGTTGATGTATTGGATTTTCTGCTAAATCAAAAATTTCAACTTCAAATTCTTGTCCTTCAAAATGTCCTTTTAAATATTGGGATAATGCAGTTGTATGTGAACCTATTTTCGCACTCCCTACGATAATTAAACCTTTCATTTCACACTTCTCCTCATACTAAATTTCGTTATTTTCTTTGAGTAATTTCATAATTGCTTTACCGACACCATTTTGTTCATTGGTATCTGTTAGATGCTTAGCCACTGCTTTTACTTCAGGTGTTGCATTATCCATCGCTACAGAATAACCTACACGTTCTAACATAGAAAGATCATTTAAATTGTCACCAATTGCCATAACATCTTTCATATCTATATTAAGACGCTCTGCAATCGTTTCTAATGCGATACCTTTTTGTGCATCTGAATGTGTAATCTCTATATTACCTCTTGATGAAGAAGAAATCGCAAGGCTTTCCGATTCTGCTAATTTCTCACTTGCGCGATTAATTTTTTCTAAATCACTATCAAAAGCAAGGATTTTCATGACAATTTCTCCTGGGGTATCTTCAATCTTGTCATAATTATCTACAACTTTTAAGGTACCGTTATCGATACGTTTTTGAATACCAGCTTTAATTTTTTCTACATCTGCTGCTTGACCAGCATGTTCTGCAATATCTATATATATTTCTAAATCACGGTCAGGATTTTCAGTATAGATACCTAAGTTTGTATAAACTTGATAATAAATATCTTCTTCATCCATTACTGCTGTAATTCTATTAATTAACTCACGGTTTAATTTAGATGTACTCATAATATTAAATGACTCATCTCTTACTTCTGCGCCATTTAAACAAATATAAGGAACTTTCAAATCAGTTTGGTTCACAGGCGAATTGGCTTCGTAAAAGGCGCGTCCTGTAGCAATAACTACTGAAATCCCTTGAGATTGCGCATATTCGATCGCTTGGATATTTTCTTCTGATATTTCATGTGCCGCATTTAATAATGTACCATCCATATCTGTTGCAATTAACTTTATCATTAATTTACCTCGTTTCTTTCTATGATCGATAACACAAATTTAATTACACATCATTCTCATTTGCCACAATTTTGTAACACAATCATATTCTACCAAATCTTTAGCGATTTGTATTATCCTCTGTTCGTATGATTTTTTTATTTTTTCTTATATTTTTAAAAAATGATGTTAATAATATGCTACATTCATCTTCTAACACGCCAGTTCGCACTGTTGCACGGTGATTAAATCTTGTTTCTTGTAAGAGATCCATTAAGCTACCTGCACAGCCACCTTTCGGATCTTTAGCACCATATATCACTTCAGGAATACGGCTCATTACAATGGTTCCCGCACACATTACACATGGTTCTAACGTAACATATAGACGGCAGTGTTCTAATCGCCAACTGCCGACAACAGCTGCAGCTTTCTGTATAGCAATATGTTCTGCATGTGCAGTAGGGTCTTGGGAGAATTCTCTTAAATTATGCGCTCTCGCAATGATTTCATTATCTTGAACAATCACTGCTCCGATAGGCACTTCACCTATCTTTCCTGCTTTTTCAGCTTCTTCAATCGCAATTTTCATATAAAATTGGTCAGTTGTCATGTGTCTTACTCCTCACATATGGTACAATATTTATTGTCTATTTTAACATTGGAGCGAGAAATATGAAAAAACAATTCATTGCTGTGGAAGGCCCGATTGGTGTCGGAAAATCTTCTTTAGCGCATAAACTAAGTCAAACCTACAATTATTATGAGGAAAAAGAGATTGTAAATGAAAATCCTTTTCTATCAGATTTCTATGAAGACATTTCTAAGTGGAGCTTCCAAACAGAAATGTTCTTTTTATGTAACCGTTACAAACAATTCCAAGATTTGGTTTCCACTGAAAAAGGCATTGTGAGTGATTATCACATCTATAAAAATAAAATTTTTGCGCATAATACCTTAACGAGAAGTGAATACAGTAAATTCTCAAGAATTTACGACATTTTAACAGAAGACCTTGAAATGCCAAATATTATTATCTTTCTAGATGCAGAATTAGAAACTTTAAAATCCCGTATTGCTCAACGTAATCGCAGTTTTGAACATCAAATTGAGGATGATTACCTGCTTAATTTAAAACGTGACTACAATGCTTATTACAATTCGTTAAAAGCTGACGGAGAAAGTGTGATTCGCATTGATACAACGCACCTTGATTTTGTTAAACATCATAATGATTATAACTATATATTAGAATTAGTGAAACCACTGATTGGAGGACAAATGCATGAATAAATACGGTATCCCTCAAGATGCTGTGATTACTATCGCTGGTACTGTAGGCGTAGGAAAATCAACATTAACAAGAGCCTTAGCCGAACGCCTAAATTTTAGAACTTCATTTGAAAACGTGGACCATAACCCTTATCTCGATAAATTTTATAATGATTTTGAACGTTGGAGTTTCCACTTACAAATTTACTTTTTAGCTGAACGCTTCAAAGAACAAAAACGCATGTTTGAATATGGCGGTGGCTTCATACAAGACCGCTCAATTTATGAAGATGTCGATATTTTTGCTAAAATGCATGAAGAACAAGGTACGATGAGTCCAGAAGACTTTAATACGTACTCTGAGTTATTCAATGCCATGGTTATGACACCTTACTTCCCTAAGCCTGACGTGTTGATTTATTTAGAATGTGATTATAACGAAGTTATTGACCGTATTAATCAACGCGGTCGCCAGATGGAAATGGAGACAGACCCAGAATATTGGAAAAAATTATTCAAACGTTATGACGATTGGATTAGCGAATTCAATGCTTGTCCGGTTGTACGCGTAAATATTAATGAATATGATTTACACGAAGACCCAGAGTCATTAAATCCAGTCATTGATAAGATTCGTCACATTATTGAAACTCATCGTAAAGTAGACCAACGTTAATATCATTTAAGACAAGAAAGTCACCTCACTCTCTGAAACGAGTTGGGGTGACTTTTTAATACACTTATATATTTAGTATTTAGACTAAAAATTGTCTATCATCTATTCAATATGACTACGATAAATTATTTTCTCTATTTCATCTTCTGACACATATTTACTGTAATAATGCTCATCTGTTTGGTCTAGTCCAAATGTACTTGCCTTATCCTGATCCTCTGTCCCAATATAATATTGCTGTTCTGTATCTTGGTATAAATCAAAAACAGCTCCTCCATATCTCGCTTCTTGGAATAACGCATAAAGTTCGTCTACGTCGTCTCTTGCCACACGTTTAAAGTACAACGTATGTGCTGATTGATTTGCTGTTTGTGCTTTGAAACCATGTTCCAATGCATCGTCGTCTTCTGTGGCTAACATTAATTCATTACCTACAATCTCAACTACTTTATATGTCCCACCTTGATAATCTACATATTTCCCATCAATCATTTAATCACCCCAATGTTTTTTTATAGAAAAAAGTCATAATATATTTTACATATATTATGACATAATTTCTGTACTCCGCCTATTTTTTTAATATATCCACGATTTGATTAGCGTTATCAAGAATATAATCTGCTTTATGAAGTTCTTCTTTTTGTCCTACGCCAGTTAATACAGCGATTTTAAGTCCTAAATTGGCATTGATACCTGTTTGTATATCATTTGCAGTGTCTCCCACAATAACTATGTCTTGTGGCGATACATCATATCTATTAAACAAAGGAGCCAATACTTCTGGGTTTGGTTTCTCAACAGCATTAGCTTCGGTTGAAATTACAACATCAAAGAAGTGTTTAAATTGCGTTTCTTCTAAAAATTGTTCCACGCCTCTCTTAGAGTCACTCGTCACTATACCTAACTTAAAACCTTGACGTTGCAACGTTTCTAACGTGTCATAAATATCTTCAACTAAAACATTTTCTGGAATTCTATTATCCACGAGTGTCTGACTTCTATTCTGTGCCCATTCAGAAACATCTTGCCCTGCAATTTCACATAATGCTTTTATCATTTCATCTAAAGCACCTGAAGCCATAATCGTACCTGGTTGAATTTCACCATTAACAACACCTAAATATTCATATGCTGCTTCTATATCATTAATGGCATCGCTATATTTCTCCATAAAATCATCGACAAGTTGTAAACCAATTTTCATCCAACTTGCATCAAAATATATTAACGTGCCATCTTTATCAAATAAAATCCATCTCATCGGTTGAACAGCTCCTATGTATACACTTCAAATTAAATTATGCTATGTTATATTTTAATATAAACATATGTGACTAAACAAATTTTAGAACTATAAAAAATCCACTACATTATTTGCAGTGGATTTTTGCTTGTATTTTAATATCTTGGTACTACGAGTCTCCAACCTTGTGGATCTTCAAGCTTTCCACTTTGAATACCTGTATAGTTATCATATAAGTCTTGTGTGATTTTACCAGTTTCATTGTTATTAATGACAATTTCAGTTTCACCATATTTTAACTGGCCAACTGGCGAAATAACGGCTGCAGTACCTGTGCCAAATACTTCAGTTAACTCACCATTATTATGTGATTCTATCAATTCATCGATAGATACACGACGTTCTTCAACTTCATAACCTAAATTTTTAGCTAACTCAATTACTGTCTTACGTGTAATACCCGGTAAGATACTACCGTTTAATTCTGGTGTTACTAATTTACCATTTTCTACGAAGAAGATATTCATACTACCTACTTCTTCTACGTATTTTTGTTCTACACCATCTAACCATAGAACTTGGTCATAACCTTGAGCAGAGGCATTCGTTTGTGCTAATAAGCTCGCAGCATAGTTACCGGCAACTTTAGCATGACCTACCCCACCACGAACAGCACGTACGTACTCATCTTCTACATAAATTTTCGTTGGGCTCAGTGATTCACCACCATAATATGAACCTGATGGTGATAAAATAATAAGTAATTTATATGAATATGAAGGGCGTACACCTAGTATACCTTCAGTTGCAAATACGTATGGGCGTATGTATAACGATTGTCCTTCGCCTTCTGGCACCCAGTCACGTTCGATATCTACCAATTGTTTCAAACCTTCTAATACAACTTCTTCGTCAACTTTTGGCATATCTAAACGAGATAATGAATTATTAATGCGTTTAAAGTTTTCAGATGGACGGAATAAATCCACTTCACCATTATGTTTATATGCTTTCAAACCTTCAAACACAGATTGTCCATAATGGATACCTTGTGCAGCCGGAGAAATTTCAATTGGTCCATAAGGCACAATCTTTAAATCATGCCATCCTTGGTCAATATCATAGTCGTAACTCAACATATAATCTGTGAAGTATTTCCCAAATCCTAAATCATTTGGATCCGGTTTTTCTTTAAGTGTTTCACGCTGTACAAATTTAATTTTTTCTGACATGATTTTTTCCTCCTAATGCTATTTCCTTAAGTAATAATTTAAATTATACCAATCAACTAGCCGGCGTTCAATAATTTTCAAAAAATTTCAAATTTACCAACAATATTTTTTAGCCTTATGAGGACAGTACTTATATTGAAAAACTCATTTTATGTGACTAACAAAAATATATAAAATAAAGTCCCATACATGCATTACGACTGAAAGACCTCACTAAAATTTTAGCGAGGTCTTTGAATTATATAATCTAATTAATTATCTTACTTTTTCTTTCTCTTCGATGGCATTAAGCATCACTTTAGTCATCTTAGACAAATCATACTGTGGATTGAATCCCCATTCTGCACGTGCACAACTAACATCAATACTATTTGGCCAAGTTGCAGCAATACCTTGCCTTACTGGATCTACATCATATTCAAGTTCGAATTCAGGATAAAATTCTAAGATAGCTTCTTTAATCATCTCCGGTTCAATACTCATCGCACTTAAATTATATGCATTACGGTTAATTAATTTAACTCCATCTGCTTCCATAAGTTGGATAATGGCATCTATAGCATCTTCCATATACATCATGTCCATAAATGTACCTTTTTCAATAAAGCTAGCATAACGTCCTTCTCTTACTGCTTTAAAATAAATATCTACAGCGTAATCTGTCGTGCCTCCACCTGGTTCTTTAATATGAGAGATTAGTCCTGGAAATCTTACACTACGTGTATCCACACCAAACTTATCAAAGTAATACTGGCACAATAATTCTCCTGCTACTTTATTTACACCATACATCGATGTTGGGCGTTGAATCGTCACTTGTGGTGTGTTAACTTTCGGTGTCGAAGGACCAAAAGCACCAATCGAACTTGGCGTAAAGAATTGTAAGCGATATTCACGCGCTACTTCTAAAGCATTCATAAGTCCACCCATATTCAAATCCCATGCAAACAACGGGTTTTTTTCAGCAGTGCCTGATAACAAAGCCGCCATATGCATCATTGTGTCTGGTTTAAACGTCTGGACCAATTCAAACATGCGTTCTCTATCAGTAACATCTAATATCTCAAATGGTCCATCAGCAATTTCAGAATTACTCTCTGGTTCTTTAATGTCAGTTGCTAGGACATTTTCATGTCCGTACAATGTTCTACATTTTATAACTAGTTCTGTTCCAATTTGTCCTAAAGCTCCCGTAATCATGATTCTTTTCATATTTACATCTCCCCTTGTGCATTACAAAAAACGTAATGTTTTTACAGTGTGTACAAAGTCCTTATTTTCAACTATATTATACAATAAAAGCGCTTACTTGTATATATTGAGTGTACAATTTTCAACTTTCTAAAAATGAAAGTATGAAAATAAGTGTTTTAGAGTTGAAATATGTGCACTAATGGTTACGTAAAATTCTATAACACGTAACATCTCTTTATAAATCAAATACCCCTTCATTATTAACAATAACGAAGGGGTATAAAAAATTTATTTCAATTGATTTATTATACTAGAATAGGATGTTGGTATATAGTGGTGTCATTTCTTTATTTGTCTTTATTATATGCTTCCATTTCTTTTAGAAATAAGTTAATCAGGTCGCTTTCCCATCCTTTCTTTTTAGTTAATGCAAAAGAATAAAATAGAGATAAAGGACTATCTGTTTCTATTATTTTTAGTTTATTATGTTTGATTTCATCTTTCACAGTTCTCAATGGTAATACGCTAAACCCCATATTACCTAAGACAAATGTTTTTATGGCATGTATACTCCATAATTCTGTCTTTTTAGCTATATTATAGTTATTATCGTGCGCAAAGGCTTCAAACATCTTACGATAAGTGCTATCACTCTCATTTATAATGAAATGATTATACTGTTTGGCACTTAATAATTCCTCGAATGTATTAGGTGCTTCTTCGTGCGCTATGATAACTATTTCCTCTGTATTGAGTACATGCTTATTGATTTGCTTATTTTGAATCTCTTTATTTACAACAAAGGCAACATCTACGTCTCCTTCCATTAATAAAGTTTGGTTATAGTTACAAGTATTGTTATATAAATCGATATCCGTATTTGGGTATTTTTCTAAAAAATATTTTATAAAATCACTCAATCCTGTTGTCACAAGAGATTCAGGTGCTGCTATTTTTAATTTTCCGCTATTATTTTGATGTTTAGAAAGATTCAATATTTGATCATGCGTTGATATATATTCATTTATCATAGGCATGATTTGAGTTAAAAAATCTGTTTGAATTAATTTCTTATTAACTTGTGTAAATAATTCATTCTCCAACTCTACTTCAAGTTGATGAATTTGTTGAGATATATTTGACTGCGTATAATTCAATAATCTCGCCGTTTCTGTATAGCTTCCTGTATCGATAAGCGTTTTTAAAATTTTCAACTGCTTTATATTCATTCAATCACCTATTAATTTTATTAATACTTATACAATAACATTAATTTTACTTATCTCAATAACCGTTTTAAAATTTTAATGAGGTGATTTAAATGGTAGCTTTTTTAATATATGTTTTTGTAACTTCGATTACGCCTGGACCTAGTAATTTATTTATCTTAACTTCCGCAAAATCATATGGTCTATCTGGCGCAAAAAAATTTATAAGTGGCGTTTTAGCAGGTTTCTTATTTCTAGCTGTCATTTCTTTAGTTTGCTTATTTACATTAGAAGCTCTAATTGTAGAAATTGAAGTGTTCTTAAAAGTTTTTGGATTCTTGTACTTGTTGTATTTGGCTTATAAAACTTATACATCTAGCAAAACAAACACAGACAACGAGGCATATTCATCGTTTAAATCTGGATTTTTTATTCAGATTTTAAATATGAAATCGTTATTATTCTTTGTAACATTGTTAGGCGCTTTTATCTTGCCAATATCAAGTATGGTAAACACCACTTACCTTTATATGACGATTACCGTCATAATAGGATGGTCGTGTCTACTTATTTGGGGTCTATTAGGAAATTATTTAAAAGAATTTCTAAATAAATATGATTATATGTTCAAATTAGTCATGTCATTGTTACTTTTTTATTCTGCTTTAAGTATATTTCTATAAAGAGGCTATTTGAAATTTCTCAGCAAATTTAATGAATTAGGGACTTCACTTTAATGCATCTATTATTTTTACTGACACTTATTGTCATGTTCTTCATTTATAATAGTTTGTGACATAAAAATGTCTTTTCGTAATATAATGAATACAATAAGATATATTTTAATATATATCTGAGCGAATTACTGATAAAATTAAGATGTAATATAAAGCGTGAAGGAGGCAAATAATGACTTATTTAATCATTATTCTTTTTGCTGTGTTAATCACGTCATTAGTGCTTAGCTATTATTGTTATAAAGAAAGTAAAGCTGAAATTGACGAAAGCAAACAAAAAAATAGAAATGAAAGTGAAAGAAGAGCTGTAGAAAAGCAATCCCATAGAGTATTAACTTTAGGTATTATACTACTTATTTTTAGTATTTTACTTCTAATTGGTATTATCTGGATTCTTATAGCGATCTAATAATCGTTAAGCCTACCCCTTCATAATGAATTAGCTTGTTTTCAAATCAGAGTAACTCATTGAGTGAACACGATAACTAATACCAATATAATGAAAGAGACAAACTTATCAGCATAAGATTGCCTCTTTTTTTATTTACTTTTTTCAGCGTCTAATTCCGATTGATTTATAATATCTTTTTTTACTATGAATGTCATAATCTTGTGAGTGGATATTTGATCCAGTTTCTACGAGTTTTATATATTCCAATTAAATTTGCAACCTACAAAATTAATTGCTACATGGTCTGGCTAAATAATTCCTTTTATTCATTTCTTTCACAACCACCCATTTAACGCATTTTTTCACCTTATATAAACTTTATTCCTTTAAATTTCAAAGGTAAATGTTTGTAAATGCTACTATATTTATATACACTTAATGAAATACTGGAGAAATTATGAATTCCGTTAAGAATCTCTCCGTAAAAGAAAGTAAGGTGTATATGGAAAAAGATAAGAAAAAAATGTTAAATAAAATGGTAAAGCCTTTCGCAAAAACAAATTATACAAAAAGTACAATTCAAATTATAAATACGATACTTCCGTTAATTGCAATTTTAGTAATTAGTGGTCTTTTATATAATGTGCATTGGTCGTTAGCAATTATTAGTAGTATTTTTGCATCAATATTTTTAATTAGAACATTCATCATTTTTCATGATGCTTGTCACGGATCTTATTTAAAAAAGCAAAAACACAATGATTTACTTGGAAATGTTACTGGTTTCCTAACTTTATTCCCTTATAGAAAATGGCGTAGAGAACATTTAATCCACCATGCAGGTAGTGGAAATTTAGAGAAACGTGGTATTGGTGATATATGGGTTATGACAGTAGAAGAATACGCAAAAGCATCTAATTTCCAACGTCTTACTTATAGAATTTATCGAAATCCTATTGTGATGTTTATATTAGGACCATTCTTCCTCGTTTTCATTTCTAATCGTTTTAATTCAAAAGACGCTAAGAATAAAGAGCGTATCAACACTTGGATGAACAATATTTTATTATTAGTACTATACGGTGGAATGATTTATCTACTAGGCGCAGGTCATTTCTTTGCTGTCTTTGCTCCTATGGTCTTTATCTCTGGAATGATTGGTATTTGGTTATTCTACATCCAACACACATTCGAAGATTCTTATTTCGAAGAATCATCTGAATGGGATTATGTAAAAGCAGCTATTGATGGTAGTTCATACTATAAATTGCCACGAGTAATTCAGTGGATTACAGGTAATATAGGTTATCATCATGTGCATCACTTAAACCCTAGAATTCCAAACTATGCGTTAGAAGAAACACATGAAACAGTTACACCACTACATCATGCGACTTCAATCACAATTCGAGAAAGCTTAACTTCATTAAAATTCAAATTGTATGATGAAAGTCGTAAACGTTTTATAACATTTAAAGAATTTTCACTTAGAAATAAACAAACTTCATAACTTTCCAAAACTTAAAAGAAGAAATGCTTGTTAACTCCAGTATTTCTTCTTTTTACTATTCAAATATTATGCAATTATTGCATTAATAATAATATCGATTCGCAAGCTTTCCAACACACTCATATAAATAGATTCAACATTATTTTACTAACTGAAATGACCCTTCGAAAATGAAAGCACTTTCAATAGTTTGTAGAAAATATTAATTTAGTGATTTTTCTATAAAAATTTCCACATTCCATTAACCGAATTTTCAAACTTTTATAAAAATTCACTTTATAGTATTGATTTTCAGTCGTATTATCTATAACATTTATATATGAGTAACTATAAATATTATAAGTAATAGATAGAGGAGATAAATAATGACAGAACATAACGACTTAGTGAGATCTACCCAGGAAATTACAAAAGATGCATTACATAAATTAGGTTTTGACGATGGTATGTATGAATTAATCAAAGAACCTTTAAGAATTTTAGAAGTCCGTATACCAGTTCGCATGGATGATGGTACAGTAAAAACGTTCACAGGGTATCGTGCTCAACATAATCATTCGGTAGGCCCTACTAAAGGTGGCGTCCGCTTCCACCCTGACGTAAATAAAGAAGAAGTTACCGCACTTGCAATGTGGATGACAATGAAATGTGGTATTACGAATTTACCATTTGGTGGCGGTAAAGGTGGCGTAATTTGTGACCCGCGTCAAATGAGTAATACAGAGCTCGAAAACTTATCACGTGGATATGTACGAGCAATATCACAATTCGTAGGTCCTGCGAGCGATATTCCAGCACCAGATGTTTATACAAATCCACAAATCATGTCTTGGATGATGGATGAATATAGTAAAATCAATCGTTCAAATGCATTTGCCTTTATTACTGGTAAACCACTATCTTTAGGTGGTTCTGAAGGTCGTAACCGTGCCACTGCCCTCGGTGCTGTTATTACTATCGAAGAAGCAACAAAGCGTAGAAATATTGATATTAAAGGGTCTCGTGTTGCTATCCAAGGTTTTGGTAATGCTGGTAGTTTTATAGCTAAAATTTTACATGAGATGGGTGCAAAAATCGTCGCAATTTCTGAAAGTTATGGTGCGTTATACAACCCAGACGGCTTAGATATTGAACATATTTTAGATCTTAAAGAACAACATGGACGAGTTGTACATTTATTTGATGACGTGATTCCAAATGAAGCGTTATTTGGACTTGAATGCGATATTCTAATTCCTGCTGCGTTATCAAATCAGATTAATGAAGAAAATGCACATGACATCAAGGCAAGTATCGTTGCAGAGGCAGCGAACGGTCCAACAACAAAAGAAGCCACACGTATATTAACTGAACGTGATGTGTTGATTATACCTGACGTGCTAGCAAGTGCTGGAGGCGTAACAGTTTCTTACTTCGAATGGGTTCAAAACAACCAAGGTTTCTATTGGTCTGAAGAAGAAGTCAATCGTCTACTACGTGAAAAAATGGTAGAAGCATTCAATAAAATCTATGATTTAGCACAAGATAGAAAATTGGATATGCGCTTAGCTGCTTATGTCGTAGGCCTCAAACGCACAGCTGAAGCTACACGCTTCCGTGGTTGGGCATAATATAACAAGACAATGTTTTACAATTTTAATATTTTTCAAAAGTTGTGCCTTCCTAGGTACAGCTTTTTTTATTATTATCTTGTATTTTTATTTATTCAATAATATAAACACTCCCCCACAATTTTTTGTTAGTCAATTGTTGGCTTTTATATATTTGAGTAACATTAATATATTTTACTTTTTTAACAATTGAATTTTCTGATTTATTTGAAAAATAAAAAGATACTCTATATAATGATTTACAATAAAGGGGAGGCGTTTAATTTATGAGAAATAATATTTACGGTAATACACCGTGCTTTTTAAATAGTAGAAACTTAGCACAATCTAACACTTTGGATACAGATGTGATTGTATACGGTGTGCCTTTTGAAGGCGAAAGTACATGGGGCGACTATACAGGCGTAGAACTTGGTCCAAAGCAAATAAGAGTATCTTCGGCACGTTACAGTCAATATCTACCTGAGTTAAATCATATTGATATTAGCGAGCATTTAACAATGGGCGATGTAGGTGACGTGCCATTTGTCGCTCATGATAATCAAGAAAGTTACAATAACATAACTGAATTCACTAAAAAGTTATGGGAGAGCGAAAAATTCTTAGTTGGGTTTGGTGGTGAACACGGTGTTACATATCCTATTCTTAAATCATTAACAGAAACAGGTAAAAAGGTTGGCATCATCCATTTAGATGCGCATTATGATAATATGCCAGACTATGAAGGTGAAGCATACGCCCGTAACACTCCATTTATGAGACTGTATGAAACAGAAGGTGTCCGTAATGAAAGTATTATACACACGGGTATTCACGGTCCGAGAAACCACCCAAATACTGGACGTTACGCTCAAGAAGCAGGCGCTGTTACTATAACAATTAATGATATTAGAGAAGCAAAAAGCTTAAAACAATTTGCACGCGATATCTATGCACAAGCAAGTAAAGATGTAGATGTTGTTTATTTAACGATTTGTAGTGATGTACTAGATTTTGCTTTTAATCCAGGTGGGCCTGTTGATGGCAATGGTCTTACTTCTTATGAGTTATTAACAATGATTTACGAGTTTGGCGCACTCGGCCTTTGTGGCATGGATTACGTAGAAGTTTATCCAATGAAAGATACCAATCAAAATTCTGCCCATTTCGTTTCTACCGCAGTATTATATGTACTCGCTGGCCACGTCACTTATTTAAATAAATTATAATAATTTGAGGAGTGGTTAAATGTTTAATAAAGCAGGTAAGATTTTACGATCGCTTGGCCCCGGGATGATTATCACTGCCTCATTTATTGGACCTGGCACAGTTACCACAATGACTCAAGGTGGTGCTGGTTTTGGTTATAGTTTACTCTGGGCAGTTGCCTTTTCAATCATAGCAACGATAGTATTACAAGAAATGATCATTCGTCTATCACTTGTAACACGCGAAGGTTTAGGTGAAGCAATTCAAGATTTATTTTCAAATAAACTTGGTAAAATTATTATTGTTTGGTTTACTTTAATTGCTGTAACCATTGGATGTGCTGCTTATATTAGTGGCGATTTACTCGGAACATCGCTCGGTGCATCTTATTTACTTAATCTTCCTGAAAACTGGGTAGCTCCCGTTATTGGGGTTATCATATTGTTGATTGGGTTATTTGGTAACTATAAGGTGCTAGAAAAAGTAATGCTTGGACTCATGGTAATAATGGGCCTTATCTTTATAACAACGATGATTGTTATAAAACCCGATATTGCTGGAATTTTAAAAGGTGCTTTCATTCCCACAATACCAAATGGTTCTATTATTACGGTAATCGCATTAATTGGTACGACAGTCGTTCCATACAATTTTTTCATTCACTCTATAGCTGTACATGAACGTTTCAATGGTGTGAAAGAACTTAGATTTGCACGTTGGGATACAATTATATCAATAACTATTGGCGGTGTAATTTCAGCTGCAATATTAATTTCTGCAGCGACATTAATCAAAGGTGACGACGTGACAAGTGTTATTCAACTCGCAAGTCCTCTTAAACCTGTACTTGGAGATGCTGCACCAATAGTGATAAGTATTGGCTTATTTGCTGCCGGCCTTTCATCTGCTATAGCTTCTCCAACTGGTGCTGCTGCCACGATTAGTAGCTTATTAGGTTGGAAAGGCGGCATGGAAAGTAAAAAATATAAAGCAGTCTTTGTCGTTATTATTATAATAGGTATTATCACTTCTGGACTTGGTTTTGAACCGCTCCAAGTCTTACTCATTGCTCAAGCGTTAAATGGTATTATTTTACCTATTGTAGCTATGCTTATCTTTACTATTATTAATAAGAAAAATTTAATGGGCCGTTTTGTAAACACACTTTGGCTCAATATTATCGGAGGCATCGTTGTCTTAATCGTAACCTTCCTAGGCATCTATAGTCTCATTGATGCAATAACAAGTTTTATATCATAATAAAATAATTCAAAGCATGACAAAAGGGCTAATAACCACCAGTTATACAACTGGATGTTGTTAGCCCTTTTGCTGTGTTATTTATAATCAATTTACACTAATTTTTCATCTGAAAATTTATTGTAAATCCATCTAATTAATAAAGCAACTGTGATAAATATCCCGATGTAACCAAATGTTTTAAACACAAAATTTACTAAATCAACAAAGCCGATAAAACTTAATATAAAAGCAACAAGTAATGTAATCGTCAGCATAACTATATAGCTTTTGCTATATGGTATAGTAAACCTACTTAAAAATGGATACAACATACCTATACAGCTGTTAAATATCACACCAATCATCACAGCAGACATCAGAATACCAATGAATGGGTGAATATCATTTGCTAACAATAGTGTAGGTATATCTACGCTATTCGCGTTTTGAATATTAGCCATTAAACCGCCTGTCATAATTAATAATAAAATACTAAAAGATAAACCGCCATAAAATGACCCTCTTCTAGCAGCTTTATGACTAATTGAATCATTACCAACAATTGTTAAAAACCCAAAACTATTTCCGATGATTAATCCACCGTAGACGATGGCATCCCACCACCATAATGTACTCGATGTTTTGGAAGGTTCTATGTACTGGTTCACTTCTGAAAAGTTAACTGTAGGATTTAGAATATTATATCCAGCAATAACAAGCACGGCAACCACAAGGAATGGAGTTATAATACTTAATATTGTCATAATACGAGCAAATTTAAGTTGCAACACAATAAATAATAAAATTACGATGATTATCGATCCTAACCAAACAGGTACGTCAAAACCTTGGTGCATGGCAGAACCACCACCTGCTACCATGACTACAGTTAATCCAAATAGGAAAAAGATAGTTAAGTAATCGATGATACGACCAAAAAATTTACCAAACATATTATTTAGTGAAATTTCATATGTATCTGAATCTAGTCTGTAACCGACTTTTGAAGTTTGTCTTGTTGCGAAAGTCACAATGACCCCAGTAACTATTACAGCAATATATGCGTAATTACCATGATTCACAAAAAATTGTAGTAACTCTTGTCCAGTAGTAAATCCTGCACCTACAATAAAACTCAGATAAGCCAATGCCATTTTCAGGGCGGCTTGATTATCCTTGCTCATTGATAAAGCATCCCCTTTTCAATAGTTTATAAAACATCACAATTAATTATTATAACATTAATAATTAATTATTGTTGAATTATGGTGATGCACTATTTAATTATTTCAGCAGCATCAAAACCCAGAATCAAAGTAACAAAATTGAGGTTTTGATTCTGGGTTCTTTATTTATATTTATTAATTTTTCACATTAGGTTAAACATTTCTCTCATAATTTTTGCTTTTTTATACCCATGCAAATCATGAAGCTCTTTATAAGCATTAAATAACTTTTTATAAATAATGACTTTATCCGATTCTGGTTCAATTTCATATAGCACTGGCTCTTTCATAGCTTCAATCGCTTTATACAAATTTGAATGAGCATTTCCACAAATCGCACCTAATATCGCTGCTCCAATCGCAGGTGCATACTCACTATCAATTACTGTAATTTTTTTATTAAGTATATTCGCATAAATCTCTATTAGTAATGGATTCTTTTTAGGTATGCCTCCACAAGCAAATACTCGCTCGACATCCATATTCCATCCTTCATACTGTTGCATAATCATTTTAGTACCAAAAGCAGTAGCCTCAATATAAGCACGATAAATTTCTTCATGTTTCGTATGGAGACCCATGCCAAACAAACATCCTTTTAAATTACTGTCACTGAGTACACTTCTATTGCCATTGTGCCAATCTAGTGCGATTAGTCCACTTTCACCAGGATAAAGTTTACTTGCTTTTTCATTTAATAATTTAAAAGTTGAAATATCACGTGTCTTTGCTTCATTTACATAATTATATGGCGTTTGATTCACAACATATTCAAATAAATCTCCAACAGCTGTTTGACCTGCTTCATAAGCATAAAGTTCTGGTATAATCGCACCTTTAACAGAACCAGAAATACCAGGGACTTTATGTTGTTCTTTATTGAGCATTAAATGGCATGTACTTGTCCCCATTACCATTGTCATCTCTTTGTCTTTTTCAGACCCTATTCCTAACAAACTTGAATGTGCATCAATGATAAATGGACTGACTTCCGTCTCTGGTGAAAGCCCTAATTTTTCTGCCATTTGATTACTAATCTTTCCTACTGACTCCCCAATATTAATAACGGGAGCTTCTACTTTATTTTTTACAATTGATGATAATTCACTATCTACTTTATCAAATAAATCGTAATGGAACCCTGACGATGCTTCCCAAAAAGATTTAAATCCTAAGCCACAATTTGATCTAACATTTCGATCTGTAAGTCGATTAACAATCCAGTCTCCTGCTTCCATAATATGTGCAGTTATTGACATCACTTCAGGTGCCTTATTATTTACTTCCATAATCTTAGGTATCATCCATTCGCTACTTACGTTATAGCCATAATAGCCGAGCCAACGATTTTTCTCTTCTAAGGCAGTCTTAAATAATAAGTCCGCTTCTTCTTGGGCACCATGATGTTTCCACAACTTCACATATGCATGAGGGTTGTCTTGAAAGCCCTCTTTATTATGTATAGGTTCCATAGCCTCATCCACAAAGACAACAGTCGACGAAGTAAAATCTATACCTATGCCTACAATTTCAGATGTATCTATATTAGATTGTTCTAAAATAGCTGGGATGCCTTCCTCTATCACTTCAATATAATCATTTGCATTTTGTAATGAAAAACTTTGTGGCAATTTAACTCCTCTGAACTCTCCTTCTATCGTGCCATGCGTATAAAATTTAACAAATTTCTCAACAATTTTTCCATTTTCTGTATTAATTAAGAATACTCTACCCGAACCTGTCCCAAAATCTATACCTATGCTGTAAGTCATATATAAACCTCCAGATATCTCTCGCTTATAGAAAACGTTTTCTTAAATCATAATTAATATTTTATAAAAATACAAGCACCTTCGCATAGGTGCTTGTATAATATATCTTCAACATAACTTAGCAATTATAGTATTTAAAAATTAAAACATACGTGCTGTGTCATTTAGAAAGTCTCAACTTCATCAAACTGTGACAAATACAGTTGTTTATAATGACCTTCTCGTTGCATAAGCACATCGTGACTACCTTCTTCTAAGATTTCTCCATCTTTGATAAAAATAATACGGTCTACGTCTTTAATCGTTGATAGTCTATGTGCAATAATGAGCGATGTTCTATTTTCTGAGAGTTTTTTAAATGCCATTTGAATTTTATTTTCTGTTTCTATATCTAATGCGCTCGTTGCTTCGTCCAAAATAATAATAGACGGATCTTTTAAGAACATTCTAGCAATAGATATACGCTGTTTCTGACCTCCGGATAATTTCGTCCCTCTTTCGCCTACTATCGTGTCTAGACCAAACGGTAAGTCTTTAACAAAGGTTTCTAATTGTGCATTTCGAATTGCGTTCCAAACAGCAGTGTCATCCGCCTCTAAATGACCATACAAAATATTCTCTCTCAAAGTACCAGAGAATAAAAACACATCTTGCTGTACGACGCCAATCTCTGAACGTAACGAGGCCAACTGAATCGTTTTAATACTTTGACCGTTAATCAAAATATCACCGTCATCCACTTCATAAAATCTTGGCAATAGAGCACTGATTGTCGTCTTCCCACTACCACTCGGGCCAACAAGCGCGATTTTCTCTCCTTGCTGTATCTCTAAACTTAATTGATTTAGGATCGGTGTTTCACCATATCCAAATGTCACATCTTTATATTGAATCATTTTAGGGTCACTTGGCATTTCAATTGCATCCGGTGCATCTTGTATTTCTGGATCAACACTTAATATTTCTCTAAAGTTTTTAAACCCTGCAATAGCCTTAGGAAAGAGTTCTATAATCATATTAATTTGTTCTAATGGTTTGAATAACACATTCGTAATCATAATAAATGCGACAATTCCACCATAAGTTAAATCACCATTGATTACAAAATAGCTTCCTACAAGTAACACAATAACTAATGTCAGTTTTTGTGCAATGTGACTTATCGTTATATTCCAAGACATATAATTATATGCTTTTAACTTAGTCGCTCTAAAATTATCATTAATATTGTTAAACTTCTTTTGCTCATGCTTTTCATTTGTAAAAGCTTGTACAAGTCTAATACCACCTACATTATCTGCAATCAATTCATTAAAACGTGATACATTTGAAAACAAATTCTTAAATGCACGCGACATTTTTTGGCTGAAAAATATAGCTAATATAAACACAATAGGGACCACACAAAATGTAATAAGCGCCAATTTCACATCAATTGTTAACATGATAACAAAAGCACCAATAAGTGTCATAATAGATAAGAACACATCTTCAGGTCCGTGGTGTGCTGCTTCTCCAATATCCATTAAATCATTCGTCAAACGGCCGATAAGTTTTCCAGATTTTTGATTATCAAAATATTTAAAGTTTAACTTTTGAATGTGACTGTATAAGTCGTTACGCATATCTCTTTCTATATTGGTACCTAATTTATGACCCCAGTACGTCACAATAAATTTAAGTACTGCTTCAATAGCAAACACAAATAATAGTACTAAGCCAAAAATCACTATAAGATTCCATTGATTTGTAGGTAATAGGCGATCAATATATATACTTGTAATAAGAGGAAATATCAATTCCAACAAGCCCACAATTATCGCAGAACCAAAATCTAAGAAAAACAAACCTTTATACGGTTTGTAATATTCAAAAAATGTTTTCACAACGTCCCGCCTATTCTATAACTTTATTCTTCACATATGAATTACATTATGGATTATGCCCTAACGATTATCAATGCGTATTGAACAATATTTTGGAAAACTTTGCTATTTGCTATTTCAAAATGAAAATAATTTTTAAATTTTCCTTAGCCAAGACTAGAAATCGAAATAAACTCCTTAATCTATATAGATTAAGGAGTTTATTTTCATATTATAATTTTCAATCTAACTTTATACGCCTGAATAAGATGAAAATCCGCCATCTACAGGCACAACGATGCCAGTAACAAAGCCGCTCAATTCATTGTCCATGAGCCAATAAAGTGTGCCTAAAATTTCTTCAGGTTCACCAAAACGGTTCATTGGTGTCTGAGAAAGTATTTTAGAAGCACGATCAGAATATGTCCCATCTTCATTTCTTAACAATGCTTTATTTTGATTTGTTTCAAAGAAACCTGGAGCAATTGCATTCACCCGTATTTTACCTGCAAAGTAGGTACTTAACCATTGCGTAAAGTTACTAACAGATGCTTTAGCACCACTATATGCTGGAATTTTAGTTAATGGTGTAAATGCGTTCATTGATGAAATATTAATAATAGTACCTTTTTCAGATGCGACAATGTCTTTACCAAATACTTGTGATGGTAAAAAAGTGCCTGTGTAATTTAATTTGAACACTTTATCGATTCCATCCTCGGTTAAATCGAAAAACGTTTTATCACCTTGCTCATCATACATTTCATCATTGGTTGTGGCATTTGGATTATTGCCACCTGCACCATTAATTAAGATATTGATGGAACCAAATGTATCATTATATTTTAGTTTTGCTTGTGTTAAAGCATCTTTATCTAAAACATTCGCTACTAACGCCACTGTTTGGTTTCTATCTGCATCAATTTCATCTTGTAATGCTACTATTTTATCTTTAGAACGACCTAGAATCCCTACATTAGCCCCTTTTTCAACGAGCGCTTTGACAAATGTTGCACCGATGACACCTGTTGCCCCAGTGATAACCACATTAACACCTTCGAATTGTTTGGCCATTATTTGCTCACCCCTTCAATTAAACCATTAATATATGTTGCGCCTAATGCTCTATCGAATAATCCGTAACCCGCTTTACCTGTCTCTCCCCAAATCATTCGTCCATGATCAGGTCTGATGGTACCTTTAAATTCCACATCTTTAAGCGCTTCTACAACTGCTTTCATATCCACTGAACCATGTTTAGATAAGTGACCTGTTTCAAGGAATGAGTATGAATCTAAACGTTTCACATTACGCATATGTACAAAGTGAATATGATTACCAAACGCTCTAATCATACTTGGTAAATCATTCTCTTCTAATGAACCAAGAGACCCTGTACAAAAACATATGCCATTATTTTTACTGTCATTGATAGATAGCAAGCGCTCATAGCTTTCTTTGTTTTTAATGATACGTGGAATACCAAAGATAGACCAAGGTGGATCGTCAGGATGTATTGCTAAATCAACATCATGTTCGATTGCAGTTGGTAGCACTGCCTCTAAGAAATACTGTAAGTTATCCCACAATTGTTCATCTGATGTTTCACGATAAGATGATATCAAGTTATTCATTTCTTCTCTTGTATAACTTTCATCCCAACCTGGTAAGTTTAAATCTGTTGTTAATGGATCTATATCCTTGATTTGATCATGTTTATAAATTAATGTATTAGACCCATCAGATAGTTCATAATCTAATTGTGAACGTGTCCAATCAAAGACAGGCATAAAATTATATGTCACTGTCTTAATACCATTTTCAGCTAAATTCACTAATGATGTTTTATAGTTTTCAATTAATTCATCACGTTTCTCTGTTCCCAATTTGATTTCTTCACTCACAGGTAAACTCTCAACGACTTCAAATTTCAATCCAGCATTTTCAATAGTTTGCTTTAACTGGGCAATTCTCTTCTTCGTCCAAATTTCTCCAACAGGTATATCATAAATGGCTGTGACAATTTGTTTCATATCTGGAATTTGTTTTATGTTCTCTAATGTTACTGGATCATCTTCTCCATACCAACGAAATGATAATTCCATAGTTATACCTCCTTAACGCCTTCTATTTTGAATAAATTTACTGCATTGTTATAACAAATATCTTTAAGTATTTGTTCAATCGTTGCATCTGACAATGCAACTTCGCCTTTTTCAATTTTATCTCCTAAGAAATTACATAAAATTCTTCTGAAATACTCATGACGTGTATAAGAAACCATACTGCGAGAATCTGTAAGCATACCTACAAATTTAGCAAGTAGACCTACATTGGCGTAATCCACTAAATGCTGTTCCATGCCTTCTTTCGTGTCATTAAACCACCAGGCAGCACCTAGTTGTACTTTATGTTCACTATTTGTAAAGTTGCCTGCTGTTGCTTGCACCATCAAATGGTCGTTACCATTGTTAGGGTAAATAATCGTATCTGCCAATGCGTTATGTTGTTCTAGGTGGTCTAGCAAAGCATTTAATGTCTTAGCGTTCAGTTGCTCGCCTACACTATCAAATCCACTATCTGGACCTGCTAATTCAAACATTTTTGAATTATTATTTCTAGTAGGTCCTAAATGGAATTGCACGACCCAATCCAACTCGTTATACACTTTACTAATCTCAGTCAAAATATAACCTGCTAATTCATATTGTTGCGTTTCTGTAACTGCTTCACCGTTCATCATTGATTCATATATTGCAGTTGCTTCTTCTCTTGTCGCATTCATTAACGGCGTTTTTTCAAAGCTTTGATCTGAACTACGTGCGCCTTGCCGATCAAAGTAATATACACGAGCTTTTAGCGCTTCAATATAACTTTTTAGATCATTAATGTCGCAATCAGTTGCTTGGTCAAGCTGATTCACTTTATCCTTAACTGTTGATTCGCTTAAGAATACGTAACTATCCGGTCTAAAAGTCGGACATACTTTAAATGTCACTTTCTTATCTTGATTTAGTAGTTTATGATATTCCAAATCATCGCACGGATCATCAGTCGTACAAACTACAGATACATTACTTTGCTTAATTAAATTTTGTGGTGTATGCGATGACTTAGCTAATTTACGATTTAAAGATTTATATAATTTTTTTACATTTACTTTATCTAAATCTGTATCTTCATTAAAATAGCGTTTTAATTCAAGTGCACACCAGTGATACATTGGATTGACGATAGCATAAGGTAACATTTTCATAAACGCTTGGAATTTATCAAAATCATCTGCGTTCCCTGTAATAAATGCTTCTTCTATTCCATATGCTCTCATTAAGCGCCATTTCTAATGGTCTCCAGCTAACCATAGCTGTGTGATATTTTCATAATTTTTATTTTCATAAATTTCTTTTGGATCCAAGTGACAGTGAAAGTCATAAATGGGTAAATCTTTAACTTTTCGATATAATTTTACTGCTGTTTTGTTGTTTAATAAAAAATTGTCATTAATTAATGTCATGATATTGCCCCTTTTCTATAATCCTAATAATTTAGGAAGGAATAATGAAATCTGCGGAATGAAAGTTATGAGTATCGTTAGAATAATTAAAGCAACGAAATAAGGTACCAAATATTTAAATACATCTTCAATTCTAACGCCACCAACACTTGCACCTACAAACAACGCACTTCCAACTGGTGGTGTAATATTACCGATACATAAATTAAATGCGATGATAATACCAAAGTGTATTGGGTCTAACCCTAATACTTCTGATATTGGTAAGAAGATTGGTGTGAAAATTAAAACTGCTGGAGTAATATCCATAAACGTACCAATAACTAGTAAAATGATATTAATCATCAATAATAAAATAATTGGATTATCAGTCATTGAAATGATGCTATTTGAAATTTTTTCAGGTAATCCTGTATAACTCATAACAAGTGAAAATAGCGCCGAAGCTGTAATTAAGAAAAGAATCATACCACTAATTTCAGCTGTTTCTTTAATTACATTAGGTATTTGTTTGAGTGTTAAACTCTTATATATCAGCGATAACACTGTCGCGTATAATACTGCTACTGCAGCACCTTCAGTTGCTGTGAAAATACCTGACACAATCCCTCCAATAACTACAACGATTAAAAATAGACTTGGTAATGCGTCGAATGTTAAGAATAATTTATCTTTCCATCCAATTTTTTCAGAAACTTTATAACCTTGTTTCTTAGCCATAACGTAAGCGACAATCATACAAGCAAGACCCCATAATATACCCGGTATATAACCTGCGATAAATAATGCTGCAATTGATGTACCTCCACTGACGAGTGAATAGACAATCAATAACGAACTAGGTGGAATCAGTAAGCCAGACGGCGCAGATGCAATATTGGCTGCTGCTGAGTATTCCTTTTTATAACCTTGTCTTTCTTCCATAGGCCCCATAATACGACCCATGGCAGCCGCTGCTGCAACACTTGATCCTGAAATAGAACCAAAGAGCATATTACCTACAATGTTCGTATGTGCTAGTGAGCCAGGTAACCTGCCTACTAGTACTTTGGCGAAGTTCACTAATCTAAACGCAATGCCTCCATTATTCATAATGATACCCGCCAATACAAATAATGGTATTGCAAGCATGGTAAAGTCATCGATACCAGTCACCATACGTTGAGCAGCCGTTACAATCGTTACATCAAAAGGTAAAATCATTAACAGCGTAATAATTGAACTTAAGATAATTGCAAGTGCGATAGGCAATCCAAATATAAGGAAGGCGAAGAATGTAATGAACAATACGAGACCAGCTACAACTGTCATACATGATCACCTCCATCTTCTTGATTTCCTGCTTTAATCGCTTCAAGTTCTTCTTTGTCTAACAAATTATAAATTGCATAAAATATGATAAAGATACCTGAGACAGGCAGCGCACCGTACATAGCCGCCATAGACAATCCTGTAGATGGCGCAATTTGTGCCCACGTTAATTTCACCACTTCGTACCCACCCCATATCATAAGGACAAGTGCTACGAAGATTATAATGATGTCTGATATCTTTTCCATAACGCGCTGAATTGTTTTAGGAAATCTTTCACGAATAAACAAAATTGCAATATGTTGTTTTACACCGAATACATAACTTGCACTCAATAACCCAAACCATATCAACAGGAACCTCACAATTTCCTCACTCATGGTGCTTGGACTATTAAAGATAAAACGTGTTCCTACTTGATAAACTGATAAGATAACCATGATAAATAGTGCGATACCAGCTAACGAAAGGAGAAGATTATCAATGATCTTTTTGGCTTTCTTCATAACGTTGCTCCTCCTTTTCAATCAGTTTGTAGTCATCTTTAGTATCAGGGTTTTCTCTAAATTCTTCTCTTAGAGATTCAGAAGCTTTTTTGAAAGAACTCTTATCGACTTTATGGAACTCAACGCCCAATTTTTCTTTTGCTGTCTTTTTAGCTTTTTTCACTTCTTTGTCCCAAATCACTTCATGCTTTTCAGTAGAATAAGCTGCTGCATCTTTCAGCCATTTCTGTTGCTGTTTCGTTAAACCATCAAATGTTTCTTTGTTCATAATTAAGATATCAGGCACAATTGCATGTTCAGTGTAATAATAATTTTTAGCAACTTCTCCATGACTATTTGTTGTGAGTGATGTTTCATTATTTTCAGCTGCATCAATAACACCTGATTGCATTGCTGTATATACCTCACCATAATCCATTGGCGTCGGTGTCCCACCTAATGATTTAATTAAATCTACACTCGTTTTACTAGGCTGAACTCTTATTTTCACACCTTTCAAATCGCTATTGTCTTTAATTTCTTTATTTTTCGTATAGATATTTCGTACACCAGCATCATAAAAAGTTATGCCTAGGAACCCCTTATCCCCAGTTGAGTTAAAGAATGCATCTTGCACTTTTGGCTTTTTCATTACATGGCGAAAGTTTTCTTGTGATTCAAATAAATACGGCATACTGAATAGTGAATATGATGGAGAAAAACTTTCCAATGCACTCGCTGATACTTTGGTCATTTGTATCGCATTCGTCTGTGTCATTTCTATAGCTTCACGTTCACTTCCTAATTGGCCATTTGGATAAATACTCACTTTGATTTTCCCCTGTGATTTCTTCTCTAACCTTTCTTTAAAAATCTTAAGTGACTTATGAACAGGATGCTCTGTAGGCTGATTATGTGCTAACTTTATTTCTGTTGTCTTTTCTTTTGCATGCATATTATTTTGTGGAGATGCTATAGCTAACATGCCCACCAAAAAGAATGCGCTTACAAAAATCGTTAAAATTTTTTTCATATATGTCTTACTCCCCTTTATTTAAGGTTTTATCGACTAAGTTCTCCGAAATGAGAGGCTAAGTTATGAACATCATTTTCTTCTATACTTAATGCATCTTCATTGGTCGTATGCTGTAACACAGAACATTTCGTCGCAAAATCTGCAATCTTATTAACTTCCCACTGGTTAATTAATCCATGTAAGACACCTGCCATAAATGCATCTCCAGCGCCAATACGGTTAAGTACAGTATATTGATAATTTTGTCCTTCAATATAGTTTTGCTGTAATAGCACAATGCCTTGTAATGTGCTTTGCTCAATATCTCTATTACTAGAAGCCATGATTGGAATATCATATTGGGCTTGTATCGTTTTAGCACATGTCTTCATATCATCCTTCACTGAATTGGTTTCAAGTAAGTGTGTCGCATCTTTTTTACCAAAGAACAGTACATCAACTAACGGAAGTACCGATTGAATAACTGGCAACGCCTCTTCTTTAGTCCATAGATTACTTCTAAAGTTAATATCAAACACAACTTTGATACCTTGCTGTTTCAATTTTGAGAGTGATTCAACAATTTGCGTTCTTATGTTTTTATTCACTGCTAATGTAATACCAGTAAGTACAAAATAATCACCACTTTGTATAGGTAAATCATCAATCATATTTGCACCATGTTCTGCAAAAGTTGAATGTTCACGATCATAAATGACTTTACCACTTCGGAACCCAAAACTTTCTTCCATATAATATGTCCCAATTCTACCCTCATGATACTTTACATACTGTGTGCCTACTTGTGATTGAAACATCTTTTTCAACGCTAAATTACCTAATGCATGTTGTGGCAACGCTGTCAATATTTCAGTAGCATGACCAAACTGGGATAACGTTACGAGTGCATTTAATTCTGCGCCCCCAACTTGAATACCAAATGAATTAGCATCCTTCAGTTGTTCATAGTCTGGTGGTGTATAGCGTAGTAATACTTCTCCATATCCAAATACTGTCATAGTTATACCTCGCTTTTTATTTCTGAAATATATTGCTCTAGAGCTTCTTTTCCTTGTTGTTGATAAATTTTCGTGATTTCACTACCAATACCTACTGCAAAACTTCCAGCATCTAACCATTCTTTATGGTTATTTTTTCCTACGCCACCCGTTGGCACAATTTCAATCTGTGGTAATGGCCCTTTAAAGTCTTTGATAGATTTAGGCGTAAATTGTGTTGCTGGGAATAATTTCAATACTTTACAACCATAACGCAATGATTCAACCATTTCTTTGACTGTCATGCACCCTGGAATATAAGGTACATCATACAAATTAGCTATTTTAGCTGTTTCTTTATCAAAAGAAGGACTAACAATAAATTGAGCTCCATTTAGAATGGCTGTGCGTGCAGAAATACTATCTAGTACAGTTCCTGCACCAATAAGTGCATCCTTTCTTTTAGATAACTCAGCGATAATATCTATCGCATTCGGTGTCGTTAAGGTTACTTCGATTATATTAAGTCCTTTGTCTATAATGAAAGTTGAAATATCTAAAAATGTTTCAGGATTATCTGTACGCATTACTGCGATGTGCTGCCCATCTTTTATATACTTCATCGTATCTGTTGAATTCATCATTCCATCCCCTTACAAATATTGTATTTTTAATTTCTTTCACAAATAACAACGTTGTTATTTGTGTTCAAAAAAATATTCTAACGCTTACCTCTATGGTATAATTAATTCTAACTTAAATCAAACTATTTCAAGGAGAAGTTTTATGGCTGTGACTTTAAAAGATGTTGCCGAAGCCTGTGGTGTCAGTTATTCCACAGTCAGTAAAGCACTTAAAAATTCCCAACTCGTTAAACCAAAAACAAAACAAATGATTCAACAAAAAGCACTTGAAATGAATTACATACCCAATCACTCTGCCAGAGCACTCGTCTCTAAAAAAAGTGGTACGATTGGATTAATATGGCCATCAGTAGATCGTGTCGCTGTTACACATCTCATTTCAGAAATTAATCATGCGATTAAAGCGCTTGGTTATGTCATGTTCGTATCAATCGATGATGTAGCGGCTGCTTCAAAGAAATTTGTTGAATTTGGCTGTGATGGCATCGTTATTTTTGATGAAGGTGACAATTCAAATTTGCCTGCAGAAATTTATGAAAATGTACCGGTCGTTGCTTATGGTGTATATAGAGATATTCCTTACCCAATCATCAATGTTAACCACGCAGAAGCGATGGTTATGGCCATCAATGCATTACGAGATCAAGGTATTCGTACAATTGATTATATTGGTAATATGAATACGAATGACACGCGACAAATTGCCAAAAAAGAAGCAATTCGTGATTATTGTAACGAGCAAGGCATCGATTATCGTATTATCGATTCCAATGGCTTGAACGCGATAGAAGCTGAAGCATCAGTAAAGAAATTTTTACAATCCAATATACTTTCACCAGGTGTGATTTGCGGGAGCTATGATATTACAGTAGGAACCATTAATGCTATGGGGCCACAAAATCGGCCAATGATTTACTCTTATGATAATATCCCACAAATAAAAAAATTAGACTACCCAGTCAATGCGATTGGTGTTCCTACGCCTGAGATTGCTAATCAAATCGTGACTACTTTAGATAAAGTGATAAAAAATGAACCAACAGATGCTGCTTATCATTTACACCCTAAAATACAAGATAATGTTTAATATGTAAAATATCCAAGCAAATAACAAAGCGGCCCTACCTACATTGGACAGTGTAGGTAGGGTCGCGCTTGTTTGAGAGATATTTATCTAGAGGGTTATTATTTTTTTTAGTTACTTCAACTGAAGCAAAGGTTTCATACATGTATGATTATGTTCCAACAAGGGTTTGAGAGAACTTAGGGATATCTCCTTAATTTGGCAATACGCTAAATGATTTGTCTGTTATACAATCATTAATGCGCTTACAAATTCATATTGTTAGGACATTGTACTTAAAGGTCACCATTATATAACGCTCTTTATATATTACTTGTGTGTCATTGCGACACGTATTGTTATTTCAGAAAAAGAGTTCACCAATTATAGGGGAAGAAAGGGATTGTCTTCAGTTTTTAATGGGAGAAACTGATGAATTTTATTGGTTTAAACTAAATTTCCGAAATATAATATCTCCAAGCACAGTGTAATCATTGATCTATCTGTAGCTACATTACGAATAAATCACATATTTAACCTTACCGCTTCATCTCCGATTAATATGTTATGATTACTAATTTTAAAGATTTTGAGGACTCCCTTAGTTATTTTCTGCCGTTATGAGTCCTGATTTGAGTTGTCATTTAAAGCTATTATATATGGGTTCCAAATGGATAATCATACTGCTTGAAAACTTATCTTATAACCATCTTACAATGATCAGTCAATCAGTACTCATAACCCTCTACATACCCTATTATATTACTCCTCTATATATGATTAAAATACATAGTTGGAATATTTGATATTCCTTAGAGGAATAGTTCAGTGTGATGATTTACTTTAAATCTTTCAAGAAATTAATCCATTCATAAGTGACATGGTTCATATAACTTTCTTTCTTCCAAATAGCACCTAAGTTCCATGCTACATCAGCCCCACTTATTTCTATACCTACTACGCCTTCATTCAATATATTAATAATACTCTCTGGCAATATACTTACACCTATACCATCGCGAATCATATTTTCTATAAAGGTGATTTGAGACATTTTGGCTACAGTTTTAGGGTGAAACCCTACTTTTCTACAACTTTCTATAATTTGATCTTTTAAATAATAATCATCATGAAACATAACAAATCTTTCGTTCTTCAAATCACCTAAATAAACTGATGATTGTTGGGCTAACTCTGAATGTTTGTCTACGACGAGCAATAACTTTTCTTTATATAAGGGCACCGCATGATAAATATCTTCATCAACTGGTAATGTAGTAATAGCTACATCAATCTCGTCGTTATTTAAATAATATTCAACCGCTTTACCCCCGCCTTCGATTACTTCATACGTTACATTAGGGTATTTGAAATGAAATTGATTTAAACTCTCTGTAAATAACCTCACATTCATAATCGCTGAAATACCTATACGAATATGCCCCCTTTCCAAATTAGTTACATCACCCATTTCTAAAGATAAGTCATCTAACACAGCTAAAGCTTCAACACATTTATCATAAAAAATTTGTCCAATATCAGTTAAAATAATATGTTTTTTTCTTCTATCAAACAACGTAATATTAAATTCGTTTTCAATGCTTTTAATATTTTTACTAATTGTAGACTGTGCGATATACAAATGTTCTGACGCTTGCGTCATCCCACCGTTTCTTACAACTTCCACAAAGTATTTCATTTGTTTTATCTCCATTTTCTACTCCCCTGAATAGCTTGTTTATTATTTTTAATTATCATTCATCACTTTGCACTCATACATACTAACGTACAATACTTTATTGTAATTATGCAATCGCCTTTTCAGTAGCTTGATCGATTACTTTATCATTCTGTTTATAATTTATATCGCCTTGTTTTGTATAAATAACAAGGATAATAATTGGCTTTTTATGTTTGTCTGGATAAATAAATGCCAAATCATTACGTATAGCATATGTTAAACCTTGACCACTTTTATCTCCCACAATATAATTGTCCGGTACGCCTGTTTTAATTAACGTATCACCTGTTTCATTTTCAATCATAACTTTTTTAAGTAATCCCCGGTTACTATCACTCATTTGACGACTTGTTAAAAGTGTATTTAATGTATTCGCTGCTGCTTTAGGTGTCGTTGTATCAGTTGTATTAGTCGAATCATAGTTGTTGAATTCTAGTTCTAAGTGTTGTGGATTAGATATATTATCACCTAATTTTCTCAACTCATATTTAAAAGCTTTTACACCACCAATTTCTTTTATCACTTTGTAACATAGATGCTTTGATTAAATCTCTAAGTGTCATTTGTTTCCCTGTGTGATTTTCAGTTATTGGTGAATATGCGACTATATCCTCTTTATTAATCATTATCTTCTTATTCAGAATAATTATTTAATAAAACACCACTAGCGATTGCCTTAAAATTAGAATCAAAAGCAAAACGGTCATTTGCATTATGTTTTACTTTTTTGACATTTTCAGTGTTAATGCCATACACTCCAATTGTTGTATTATTGTCTTTTTCTATCCGTTTAATTTCATTTGCTAAAGCTACGCCCATACTAAAAATTAAAATAAATACGCTAAACATAACGGTAGAAAAAACACTTTCATATGCATACTGCCACTCCTATTTTATAATTTTTCTAAATTCTATTTAACTATAATGATAACATTATAAAAATACAATTCTTTATTAATATATATTTTATTATTGAAATAAAAACTCCTCATTATAAAGAATAATCATAATGAGGAGCATGTTAAAACATATTCTTACAGACTATCACTTACACCGTTTATCATTATTGACTGATTGTCATTTCCATTAATTTATCATTGTGGTCAAAGAATGCTGTGTAGCTACCTTTATTTGTTTTATATTCTACAAATGTACCATCGTCGTTACCCAATTTACCTTCTTCTATGATTTGATTAGAACTATGGGCATCTTTAAATGTTTCTTTTGATACTGAGTCTGGTTTAGTAAAGAAAGTCGTTTGTACTGCTTCGTCATCTTTATTAAATGCTACAGTTGTATCATAAACTGTTTCGTTATATTTCACTTTAGAATCTGCTTCTGGATCTACTTTATAACCATTCATTGTCACATTGTCATATTTTAATGCACGAACAAAATTATAATCTTGCGTAAATGACGGGTCATATGTTGTGTATCCTTCATATTTATACCAAGGTGTTTCTGCTTCTAATTCTGTATCACTTTCCATATTAGCAGCACTTAAACTGGCACCACCTTCACCATGCCCCCATTTCTGGACTTGCTCTGATTGCGCTTGGACATCTTGACTATTACTCGTAATATACGCTGAGGAAGAACCTACGACAAGTGTTGATACTATGACCGTGGATGAAAGTAGCTTTACCATTTTATTCATAATAAATCACTCCTCATTTGTAGTATCCTTTTTGACAAGTGTAATTATTCACTTTAATCATACCCTATTTGATGTATATTTCAAGTATTTGAATTCCCATTAATTAACAATATTATATAAGTTTAATTGTATTTTAAATTTAAAAAATGGTTGATAAACCTCTACTTAAGATTTATCAACCACAATATAGTTTATATTAATTAATCTTTTTAAAGTAACGAATCTTTATTGTTCATTAATTGATTATAGTCATCTAAATAAACCTTTTCTACTTGTGATGCCTTGTCATACGAATTCATCGCTCGATGCCACAACAGATAAATTGGTTCTGGTTGAGTTAAATCAGTAATTGTTTCAATTTCATTGTCTGTGAGCTGTAATTGATACGAGGCAATATTATCATGCAATTGTTCTTTGCTAAGTTTAAATCTATAAGCTGTATTTCATATTTATTGCTGAAATCTCTACGCTTTTCTACATAATCTTCAGCAATACAAACTCATATGTGTGTATGAGTATCGGTCTGTGAAAAATAAAGTTATGATTAACATAGCGTATTTTTTTAGAGAAAGGATGTTTATATGACATATATTTTGCAAGTTGATTTTCCTTTAGAAGGGCCATTCGGAGATGAAATGGCACAACAGTTTGAAGACCTAGCAAAATCAATTAATAAGGAACCAGGATTTTTATGGAAAATCTGGACCGAAAATGAATTGGAAAAAGAAGCTGGAGGTATTTATGCCTTTGATAGTAAAGATAATGCTGAACGATACTTAAATATGCACTGTGAACGACTTAACGCAATGGGAGTATCTACTATTAATGCTAAAATCTTTAATATAAACGAAAATTTAACTCAAATTACGAGCGGTCGAATAGATTAACTGACATGTACTCAATAAAAAAGCACCCTATCGATAGGTTCACATACAATAAGTGAGCGTCTTGATAAGGTGTTTCTCTAAATTTTCATTTCCTAGGTAATAGTGTTAATATATTTTAGACATTTCTTCCGTGAATTCTTGGTAAGTTATTTCATTGTTTGATAATCGGGCCACTAGCATATACAGCTGTTCATTTACTGTATATGCTTTTTTATAAAGTAATGTTTCTACATCATCTTCTTCTAATAGCGGAGCGATAACATTTCGGCTTTGTGAAAATGCTACATAATATCTCATACCTAACAATCTTTGTGATTGCCCATCAATATGAATTTTATCTGGATTTGCCGTTAATCCTTGCGCTGTTACATAATAACAATCCGCATTTTCTTCAACCACATGTTTAATAGATTCATTAATTTGTGTGTATTCTGTAGCGCTTTGTCCAAAGGCTTCTTTTCCTAAAAAATCACCGAGTAAGCCCATTACAAACGGTACATTAGGTACTTTCAATGCATCTCTAAAGTGATGGATGACTTGATTCAACTTAGTTTCATAGTGCTCATGTTTCCCATCTAAGCTATCACTTTCACCTTGATGCCATAAAATACCAATGAGTTCACTCGTTTCCATAGCAAATCCAGCTTCAGTGATTGCATGTCGTGCTAACATTTGACCTTCTGACCAATCATCAATCGATGTACCTCCGTCTGCACAAGGAATTAAACCAATTGTTTCATTTGGATGGTCATCTAACCACAATTTAGCAAATGATGCAGCAGGCCCTATGCCCGCAACAGACCGGTCACTGTGTATTGGTTCATCCATCATTTGCCATCTTCCATTTTTCAACACTTTAATACGCTCATCTATAATTGGCTTAACACTATCCATAAATCCACGACCTGCCATGTTAGATTGCCCTACTAATAAGATTGATTTCATACAAAATCCCTTTCCCCGTCTTATAATTTTCA
>Ga0079226_10000118_pt1 | contig 49353 bp, 48 predicted proteins | sample Poulit2014_FD_76345 | JGI IMG/M metagenome (GOLD analysis project Ga0079226, IMG submission 76345) | Agricultural soil microbial communities from Georgia to study Nitrogen management - Poultry litter 2014 | ecosystem: Environmental > Terrestrial > Soil > Agricultural land | place: USA: Georgia...
TTCAGCAGAGAAAAGCACTCTGCTGAATGAAGTTTCGCTTTATCTTATAAAAGGTTATATGATTCTGTTATTTCCTTTATTGCTTGCAAAAATTGTTCTACTTCGTCTTCTGTATTATACCTGCCGAGGCTGGCCCTAACGATACCCTGTTCAGTGGTGCCCAATGTTTCATGTGTTAACGGACTGCAATGGAGACCTGCGCGAACAGCTATGTCATAGTGTGAATCAAGGACCATCGCTATCTCCTGTGAAGGAATATCCAGAACATTAAATGCTACGATCGGCATTTGTTCGACATGTTCATCCGGTCCATAACACGTAACACCTTCAATTTTTTTCAAGCCTTTAAAAAGCGTTTGAGTCAATAATGTTTCACGTGGAACATTTTCATGATTGCGTGTTTCATAAAATTTCAGTGCAGCGTGCAGACCAGCTATACCTGGCGTATTTAATGTACCGCTCTCCAGCTTTTCAGGCCAATGTGATGGCTGATCAGGGTCTTCTGAAAAACTGCCGGTGCCCCCATGATTTAGTGGTTGAAGGTCCAAATCTCCTTCAACCATAAGCATGCCAATTCCTTGTGGCCCCAATAAGCCTTTATGCCCGGGAAATGCCATCATATTAATCCCCATGTTTTTCATATGTAAATGTTTATGTCCGGCTGTCTGTGAAGCGTCTACAAGCAAAGGTATTTGATGTTGTCTAGCTGCAGACGCTATTCGTTCAATGGGCATTACGGCTCCAGTGACATTGGAAGCATGTGTCATGGCAATTAATTTCGTGTCGTGTGTAATGGCTTGTTTCACATGCTCTATGAAATCATCTTCATGATCATACCAAGGTACATACGTCACGTCTACACCATACTGTTTTTTTAAACTTTCAAGAGGCCTGCGTATCGAATTATGTTCAAACGTCGTCGCAATAACATGATTTCCATTCACCCATGGCATCCCTTTAATTGCTTGATTTAATGCAGCCGTCGCATTTTGATAAAACAATACTTTTTTAGGATCACTGCAGCCAAAAAGACGGGAAGCTATTTTCCTCGTTTCCGAAATAATATCTGCGGCTTCTTTTGCCAGTCTGTGGTCCCCTCTGCCAGGATTTGCTCCCATTTCATTTAAGGCATGGATCATAGCTTCCCCCACTTCCGGTGGTTTAGGATGAGACGACGCAGCCTGATCGAAATATATCATATTTGAACACCCTTTATTGAATGAAATGTCTGCAGCTAAAGAAAAAGACTGACCATCATTCGCTTTTTATGTCAGCCTTTCTTTCTTTAATCTTCAAACGTCTCCAGTATGCGGTCAAGATCTTCATTTGAATAAAATTCTATTTCAATTTTTCCTTTCTGTTTTCCCCGATTAATAGAAACGGCTGTCCCCAAGCGTTCACGCAATACAGATTCACGTTCCTGTAAAAAGATATCCTTTTTCGGTTTTTCCTTTTTTGGTTTAGGCTTTTCATTCATTTGAACGATCAGCTGCTCTACTTGACGTACATTTAATTTTTCTTTCCGAATTTTATTAACCAAAGGAAGCACTTTATCCCTGTCCTTTACGCCGAGCAAGGCCCGGCCATGACCCATTGACAGCTCACCATTATTAATATAGGCAACGACTTGTTCCGGAAGTGAAAGAAGACGGACGATATTGGCGATGTGTGACCTGCTTTTTCCAAGACGTTTCGATAATTCATCCTGTGTGATGCCAAGTTCATCCATTAAGTTCTTGTAAGCATGCGCTTCTTCAATTGCCGTCAGGTCTTCGCGCTGCAGATTTTCCAGCAAGGCAATTTCCATCATTTTCTCATCGGACAAGTCTTTTACCACTGCTGGCAATGTTTTCAAGTCTGCTTCTTTAGCAGCACGGAAACGCCGTTCACCTACTACAATTTCATAGCCCTTGATACTTTTGCGAACAATCAGCGGCTGAACGATGCCATATTCCAGAATTGAATCCTTTAACTCCTCAATTGCATCCGCATGAAACGTTTTGCGCGGCTGATAAGGATTTGGCCGGCACTCATTCACCGGGATTTCCTGAATCGCATCTTCATTATTTTCTTCCAGTTCAGGTGGAAAAAACGCATTGATTCCTTTACCCAACCCTCTCGCCATTACTTACCACTTCCTTTGCTAATTCAAGATATACTTCAGCACCCTTTGATTTGGGATCGTATGTGATAATTGGTTCACCATGGCTCGGAGCTTCCCCTAAACGGATGTTTCTTGGAATGATTGTCTGGTAGACTTTATCCTGAAAGTATTTTTTAACTTCTTCAATCACTTGAATGCCAAGGTTTGTTCTTGCATCAAGCATTGTCAGCAAAACGCCTTCTATCATTAAGGTTTTATTCAAATGTTTTTGCACCAAACGGATTGTATTTAACAATTGACTCAAGCCTTCCAGTGCATAATACTCACATTGGACGGGTATCAGTACCGTATCTGAGGCTGTTAGGGCGTTAATTGTAAGTAATCCCAAAGAAGGCGGACAATCGATCACGATATAATCATACGCTTCTTTGAGTTCCTCCAGTGCCTTTTTCAGACGAATTTCACGTGAAATAGTCGATACTAATTCAATTTCAGCGCCTGAAAGTTGAATAGTGGCAGGTATTGTATCCAATTTTTCAACTTGTGTAGGTACACAAACCTCTTCGGCAGGCAAGTCTTCCACCAAAACATTATATATACACTGATCCATATCGGCTTTGTTAATACCTAAGCCACTGGTAGCATTACCCTGAGGATCAATATCGACAACTAAAACTTTACTTCCTAAACGGGCAAGACCTGCACTCAAGTTTACTGCTGATGTTGTTTTTCCAACGCCACCCTTTTGATTAGCAATGGCCATTATTTTTCCCATGCTGTCACCTACCTAACATCTATAGTTATTATTCTATCACTTTTTGAAAAAATAAGCGCCTTTTAAATGATATTTTATTAGAAAAATGATAATCGGGTGCCAAAGTTTTCTTTACAAGTCTATTGATTTATATATTCCTGACATTCACACGTTTACGATTAAACATGTTATTATGGCTGATAAGAAAGATTTACAGATAACGACTCCATGATTTGTGGATTTAAAAACCACTCATCTTTTTTTGCTAAGATGAATGGTGTTTTAATGCATATAATGGATAAATTATTTCTTCTTTGGTATTTTAATAGTGATCTGGTAGAAATCATCCAGATCTTCCTCATCTGTTTCCACATTAATGCCAGTATCTGAAACCATATTCAACGATTGGCGGATTGTGTTCATGGCTATTCGGACGTCTTTATTGACACCTTTACGCTTAGGGCGTTTTTTAACTGGTTTCTCATCCGTTTGCCCCATTTTTTCGATCGCTTCTTCTGTCTGTTTCACATTTAAATCTTTTTTCAGGATTTTCTCAAGCATTTCAACTTGTTTTTTTGGATCATTTATTTTAATAAGCGCTCTGGCATGTCTTTCCGTTATCAGTTTGTCCAAAACCGCGGTTTGTACCTCTTCAGGAAGCTTTAACAGCCTTAATTTATTGGCAATAGTTGATTGGTTCTTCCCAAGACGCTGTGCTAATGCTTCCTGTGTCAAGCCATGAAGCTCCAAAAGTCTTGCATAGGCACTGGCTTCTTCAATAACGGATAATTCCTCACGCTGCAGATTTTCAATTAACGCAACAGAGGCAATTTCAGTATCTGTCATAGTACGAATGATGGCGGGAAGCTTTTCCCAATCCAGCGTTTGCACTGCCCGCCACCTGCGTTCTCCGGCTATGAGCTCATATTTATCTTCATTTTCCAGTTTCCGGACAACTACTGGCTGAATCATACCATGTGTATGTATCGTTTGTGCCAGTTCTTTTATTTTTTCTTCATTGAACATTGACCTTGGCTGGAATCTATTTGGTTCTATCTTGTCAATCGAAAGTTCAGTTACTTCTTCCGGATGGTAGTTTTCTTCAGGTGGTACGGGATCATTTTTATCACCCATACCAAAAATTCGATTTAATGGACTTACCACCACCAAACACCACCTTTACAATCATGTTCTTGCCATCCAATCCCGCTGAACCCTTTATAGTTCTTGAACTGTTTTATAAAGTGAAACATCACTCAGTGGAACAGGTTTATCCACTGAGGTGGTGGAAAAAGGATTAAAATATTGGCCGTCGAGTTGCAACGTCTTTATTATCCGCACCATGCAAGTCCGACAAGATCTCAACGGCAGTCGATTTCCCACTTGACTTTCCTGGTGTCAAAGTGCTGTCTTACTACACATAAGACATGCAGATGAATATGAAAGCAACTATAGCAACCGTCACTTCAAAATGTTCCACGTGAAACATTTTGATAAAATCTATTATAAATAGATAAAACTAATCTATTAAGTACTAATTGCAAACCGTCAAATCTTATCTTCATTTTATCACATATATGTATGAATGAGTATGAAATCATCATATAAACTTACAGGGAGAGGTTAAGTGATTGGACTTTTATTTGGCAGTCCCGGTTTTCTCGGATATTTCCTGGGTGTTTTCCGGTTTTTATGTATCAAAATGATCGAACGCTCACTATTTTCCTCGGGTAATTGAAATGTGTGGATTGTATCTAAATCTCCGCCTAAAATAGTTATGGCATTTTGGGCATCATTTATTTCAGCATCAGCATGTTGCCCTTTCATCGCAAGAAAAACACCATTTTTTCTGGTAAGCGGTAAACATAACTCGCTTAATACAGACATTCGAGCAATAGCTCTTGAAATAACAATATCAAATGTTTCCCTGAATTGTTTATTTTTCCCAAAATTTTCCGCACGATCATGGTGAAAAGTAACATTTTTTAGACTTAGTTGAGCAGCTAATTGATTTAAAAAATGAATCCGTTTCTGCAGTGAATCAACGATGGTAATATTTAAATCAGGAAAGCATATTTTAAGTGGGATGCTGGGGAAACCTGCCCCAGCACCCACATCACAAATCGTCAAATTCCCAGTAAAATTGTGGTAAAATGCCGCCGAAATGGAATCATAAAAGTGTTTCAAATAAACATCATGCTCACTTGTGATAGCAGTCAAATTTATTTTTTGGTTCCACTCCACCAGTATCTGAAAATATTCAGCAAATTGCTCTTTCTGTTTTTCATTCAGGCTAATGCCCTGTTCATTTAAAGCATTTACGAATTGTTCGGGTTTCATGGACCGTTTACTCCTTCAGTTAGTTAGTTCGCTACACGAGCAATTTTTCCCTGTTCAATATACACAAGCAGAATGGACACATCTGATGGATTAACGCCTGCTATCCGTGAAGCCTGGCCTACTGAAAGCGGACGTATCTTCTTAAGTTTTTCCCTGGCCTCATAGGCAATACCATCTATATCATCATAATCAATATTATCCGGAATTTTTTTGTTTTCCATTTTAAGCATCTTGTCTACTTGCTCATTCGCCTTTTTGATATAACCTTCATATTTGATTTGTATTTCGACCTGTTCTTTGACAATAGCCGGCAGCGTATCATCCGTTTCGATCACTTTTTCAAGCATCTCATACGTGACCTCAGGACGTTTCAGTATGTCATACGCTTTGACAGCTTCTTTCAGCGGTGAACCGTTTGCATCCTTCAACATTTGCTGAACAGGTTCTTCCGGTTTGACGACCATTTTATTGAGCCGTTTTTTCTCTTGCTCGACAAGCTCTTTTTTCTCGATGAATTGATTGTAGCGCTCGTCACTGATCAAGCCGTAGTCATGCCCAATTTCAGTCAAACGCATGTCGGCATTATCATGGCGCAATAGTAAGCGATATTCAGCTCTGGACGTCAATAAGCGGTATGGCTCCTTTGTTCCCTTGGTTACCAAATCATCAATCAAAACGCCGATATATGCCTGGGATCTGTCAAGAATCAACGGTTTTTTGCCGACAACTTTTGCACCAGCATTGATGCCGGCCATAATACCTTGAGCAGCTGCTTCTTCATAACCTGACGTCCCATTTATTTGCCCCGCAGTAAAGAGACCCGGAATATTTTTCAATTCCATTGTAGGCCACAGTTGAGTCGGTACTACCGCATCGTATTCAATCGCATAACCGGCGCGCATGATTTCAGCATTTTCGAGTCCCGGCACTGTTTTGACCATTTCATGCTGGACATCTTCCGGTAAAGATGTTGACAGACCCTGAACATATACTTCTTCCGTATCTCTACCTTCTGGTTCAAGAAATACCTGATGACGCGGTTTATCATTAAACCGGACAATTTTATCTTCAATTGAAGGACAGTAGCGCGGTCCCGTTCCCCGTTTCATACCAGAATACATCGCGGATGAAGACAGGTTGTCGTTAATGATCTGGTGTGTAAACTCATTCGTGTATGTCAGCCAGCACGGAATCTGATCCATGATATATTCTGTTGTTTCATATGAAAAGCCTTGTGGTTTCTCATCTCCCGGTTGAATTTCTGCTTTTGAGTAATCAATCGAATGACTGTTTACACGTGGCGGTGTCCCTGTTTTAAACCGGGTGAGCTCAAGTCCAAGATTTTCCATGTTTTCGGAAAGCTTGATGGAAGCCCGTTGGTTATTCGGACCACTTTCATATTCGAGATCCCCCATCAATACTTTACCGCGCATGAATGTGCCAGTTGTCACGATGACATTATGAGCATAATACGCTGCTTTCGTTTCCGTCATGACCCCTTTACATGTGCCGTCTTCCATAATCAGTTCATTGACCATGCCTTGTCTTAGTGTCAGGTTTTCCTGATTTTCCAGGACATGTTTCATTTCTTTAATGTAAAGCGGTTTATCTGCTTGTGCTCTTAGTGCCTGTACAGCTGGTCCTTTACGTGTATTCAGCATGCGCATCTGGATGTAGGTTTTATCAATAACCTTGGCCATGACACCTCCAAGCGCATCCACTTCACGAACAACAATACCTTTGGCAGGACCGCCAAGTGACGGGTTGCACGGCATAAAAGCAACCATATCAAGGTTCAGTGTCAGCATCAACGTTTTCGCGCCCATTTTGGCAGCTGCAACACCTGCTTCCACACCGGCATGACCAGCGCCAACGACAATGACATCATAATGTCCGGCATTATATACCATCGTTTTTCACCCTTTCTGTTTGTAACTGTTCTTGTCAGTATTTCCGAATTTCTGTTCAATTATATAGAGAGCGGCATTATTTTCCTAAGCAAAATTGTGAGAATAACTGATCAATTAAGCTATCACTGGCTGTATCACCGATGATTTCACCCAAAAACTCCCATGTGCGGGTGACATCAATTTGGACAATATCAAGTGGCATTTCCATCTCAAGGCTATTCATTGCATCTTCCAGGGCCGCTTTAGCCTGTTTCAGCAGTTGGATATGGCGGATATTGGAGACATACGTCATATCACCTGTATCGATATCACCGGCAAAGAACGTTTCAGCGATGGCTGATTCCAATTCATCAATACCTTCTTCCTTAATTAAGGAGGCTGATATGACCGGTTTATCCTCAGCCAGTTCATTTACTTTTTCCAGATCAAGCTTTTGCTCCAGATCGGTTTTATTGATGATCACAATATAATCCAATCCCCGGACTGCTTCAAAAAGCTTTTTATCTTCATCCGTCAGCTTTTCATTATAATTTAAAACAAATAAAATAAGATCTGATTCTTCCAGCACTTTCCTTGACCGGTCAACACCGATTTTTTCAACAATATCTTCCGTTTCACGAATCCCTGCTGTGTCCACCAGCTTAAGCGGTACGCCGCGGACATTGACATACTCTTCAATAATATCACGTGTCGTTCCGGGGACTTCCGTTACGATTGCTTTATTTTCCTGGACAAGCGTGTTCATCAGTGAAGACTTGCCCACATTCGGACGCCCGATAATCGCGGTCGATAATCCTTCGCGCAAAATTTTCCCTTGTTTGGCAACTTCCAGCAAATGTTCAATCTCAGCATGGACTTCTTTTGATTTCTTGCGCATCATCTCGTGTGAGATTTCCTCAACATCATCATATTCCGGGTAATCGATATTCACTTCAACATGCGCAACGGTCTCAAGCAGTTCCTGTCTGAGCCGCCCGATCAATTCAGACAATCGGCCATCCATCTGCTTCAGTGCAACTGACATGGCTTTGTCAGTTTTTGACCGGATCAAATCCATGACCGCCTCTGCCTGTGACAAGTCGATTCGTCCATGTAAAAATGCACGCTTGGTGAATTCACCCGGTTCTGCAATCCGTACGCCCTGTTCGAGTATAATTTCAAGGACACGGTTCACTGCCACCATACCGCCATGACAGTTGATTTCAACGACATCTTCGCGTGTAAATGTCTTTGGCGCCCGCATGATCGTGACCATCACTTCTTCAGCTACTTCATTTGTATTGGGATCAATGATTTTCCCGTAATGAATGGTATGTGAATCAGCATCCAGCAAATCTTTACCTTGAAATAATTTCGCCGTAACCGGGATAGCAGCTGATCCACTTAGCCGGACAATTGAAATCGCACCTTCACCGACAGGCGTTGATATCGCCGTTATCGTATCTGTCTCCATTTATCTCACCTCCATCATACGTCGAATGTTATCTATATTAAATGCAATGATTTTTTCTGTCACTAATGTAATAGAATATCATAAAATCCATCAAAAATAAACTTATCCACAATGTTAATATTTATACATTATAAAGCGAAACTTCATTCAATGGGGCCCCCTTTTCCCCACTGAATGTTAGTTGAGCAGAATCAGGCATTTATGGATAGTTATTACCCCGTTTTTGCGAAATGCTGTCCATTACATGCAGGAAAAAAACATCTATTCACATGTGGATAGATGTTTTTTATCGTTATCAACAACTGGATATTTGTCGACAGTCTCTATTAACCTGCTTCGTTGATTGATTCAGTGCCGAACCAGCTTTCCGTTAATTTCATGCCAAGCCTTGGTTGCACATATACAGATAGAAAGGTTTTATTTTTTATCCGCCAAACAATTGCGGAAAATAGCATAAAAAAAATCACCCCAGTTAATGTTTAACGGGATGATTTTTTCTTGAGTTTATGGTTTTATGACGATACGGCGATGCGGTTCAACGCCATCCGAATGGGTGGTCACCTGATCATTCGATTGTAAGGCACTATGGATAATTTTACGCTCAAATGCGGGCATTGCCTCAAGTGTTACCGTTTTATTCAATCTTAATGCTTTATCTGCCATTTTATGTGCCAGTGATTCAAGTGTCTCTTTCCTTCTTCCGCGATATCCTTCCGCATCAACTGTAACAGTGTAATACTGATTACCATCCTTATTCAAAACAAGATGTACCAGATATTGAATGGCGTTCAATGTCTGACCGCGCTTACCGATCAGGACAGCAATTTTATCACCTGATAAATCAAACGTGACATGATTTCCGGAAACTGTCGTCGTCACGTCAACTTCCACATTCATTTGTTCGGTTACATTACGCAGAAATGCTTCAGCTTCTTCAATTTGATTTTTTACCATTGTCACTTTAACAAAAGCACGTTTAGAACCAAATACGCCTAGAAGCCCTTTTTTGCCTTCATCAATAACTTCAACATTAACATGGTCCCTTGTGGTGTCTAACTGCTCTAATGCTGATTGGACCGCATCCTCAACTGTTTGTCCGCTAGCAGTTATTTCTTTCACTTTTTGTCTCCTCCAGTTTTTTGATCATCCATCATCGGTTTACGAATGAAAACCGTCTGAGCAATCATAAACACATTCCCCACTACCCAATACAGTGCTAATGCTGCTGGAAGAATGAAACCCATAACTACAATCATAATCGGCATTACGTAGAGCATCACCGTCATTTGCGGATTTTGGGCAGCCTGACTTCCTGCCATCATCAGTTTTTGCTGCAGAAACGTTGCACCACCGGCAAGCAGCGGCAAAATATAATCCGAGTTTCCCAATTGAAACCACAGAAAGGTATGCTCCTGTACTTCCGGCGTCCGCATAATGGCATGATACATCGCAATCAGAATCGGCATTTGCACAAATATTGGCAAACAACCGGCAAGCGGGTTCACCCCATGTTTCTGGAATAACTGCATCGTTTCCTGCTGTAATTTTTGCTGAGTGTTCGCATCTTTTGATGAATATTTCTGTTGCAGTTCCTTGAGTTCCGGCTGAATATCTTGCATGGCTTTAGAACTTTTTAACTGCTTAACGTTCAACGGCAGAAGAATCAGGCGAACTATGACAGTTACAATAATAATTGCTAATCCATAACTTCCGTTGAACATATCTGCAAAATAAGTAATAACCTGTGATAACGGCCATACAAACCATGAATTCCAAATCCCTTCACTTTCTGAATTGATTGGTTCATTTATTTCCGTACAACCGGAAAGGAGCGCTATTAACCCGGTTAAGGCTAACAGCAACAAAACCTTTTTACGCAATTTACTTCCTCCCAACTGACTTGAAAAACCTGAACCCCGCCTTCATCCAATAGCAAGTACAAGTTTTTCCTTAAAGGTCAAACATCATTTTTCATTTTATGACGTTACAATAAACTAATAAACCTATGTATAAAATCCTAACTGCTATTTTACCATTAAATGAATAGAAGATTCCATATAAAATTAGAAAAGCTGATTATTTTTTCAATAGCAGCCGTTTTTTTGATAATAAATGAACTAAACTCTTTTTTACATCATGAAAATTCATTTGCCGTGTTGGATAACGGGCAATGATAATGATATCCGTTGTTGGACGAATATAACCTTCCAGCTCCAGGAAAGCCTGGCGCAAATACCGTTTTATACGATTCCTCATAACAGCATTACCCAATTTTTTACCAACGGATAAGCCGATGCGAAAATGCTGCTGTCCGGGCTTTTCTATATAATATAAAACGAGCTCCCGATTTGCGAATGAGTTCCCATGTTTAAACACATACTGGAATTCTTTATTGTCTTTTATCCGATACTTTTTTTTCAACACGATCACCTTACCATTCATTTTCCCACTGTAGTGGAAAAAAGACCACTGATAATGTCAGTGGTCTATGCAGACAATACTTTTCTTCCTTTACGGCGACGGCGCTTCAATACTTGGCGCCCGTCTTTTGTACTCATTCGTTTACGGAAGCCATGCACTTTTTTCCGCTTACGTTTATTTGGCTGATAAGTTCGCTTCATTTATCATACACCTCCCTGAGGAATCCAAACAAAATCTACATTTTAAAAGCAGTCTTGAACATTATAATGAAAATCGATTCTGCCTGTCAACTTTTCATACAAAAAATCTATCCACAGATTACTGTGAAATCATTTCCGGTAAAAAAATTATTCACAACGCTTATCGACAATTTACTCACAAAATATAGTGGTGTGGATAAACATTGTCTACAAGTGATGGATATTGTGGATAAGTGTCGAAAAAGCGTTGCATGATGCGCTTTTTTTTGGTATTATATTTGTGCTTTAATATGTGTAAAAGAGTCAAACAGTCTCTCTTTTTCCACAGGTTGTGGATAATATGTGGATAGCCATGCACACCGCTGTTCACCTGACTATCAACAATCATGTGGAAAAAGTACATAACTTAAGCATTATACTGCGGTGACCATGCTCAACCGTCCACAACCAAATACGCATTTATTTTTCAACAGATAACCTTTCCGTCTTTCAATATCACGTTATGAATGACCGCGAAAGGGTTTTTCTATCATCAATCAAAAATTGAAAGGGGTGAATGCGTTGAAAAACATCGATGAATTGTGGAATGCGGTATTGGAGAAAATAGAGGAAAAAATAAGTAAGCCAAGCTTTGATACCTGGCTGAAAAATACAAAAGCCGAATCCTTAAAAGAAGATACATTAACTGTATTGGCACCAAATGAATTTGCACGCGACTGGCTTGAAGGCAGATATACAAACTTAATAGACGACATCTTGCTGGAACTGACCGGTGCCCGATTATCAACCCGATTCATCATTCCCGATTCACAGGATTCTGCAAATGAAGTGAATTCGACTCCAAAAAAAGTACCTATGGACAATCAAAATAGCAAAACGGGGCAAACCAAAACAATGCTGAATTCCAAATATACGTTTGATACATTCGTCATCGGTTCCGGAAATCGTTTCGCACACGCAGCTTCACTGGCTGTGGCTGAAGCCCCGGCAAAGGCATATAATCCGTTATTCATTTATGGTGGTGTCGGTCTTGGCAAAACACACTTGATGCATGCAATCGGGCATTATGTCCGGGAACACAATCCGGAGGCAAATGTTGTGTATCTGTCATCCGAAAAGTTCACGAATGAATTCATCAACGCCATTATGGATAACAAAGCAACGCAATTCAGAAACAAATATCGCAATGTCGATATTCTATTAATCGATGATATTCAATTCATAGCCGGAAAAGAATCGACACAGGAAGAATTTTTCCATACATTTAATGCACTCCATGAGGATAATAAACAGATTATCATCTCAAGTGATCGTCCGCCGAAAGAGATTCCGACACTTGAAGACCGTTTGCGTTCCAGATTTGAATGGGGGCTGATCACGGATATCACACCACCTGATCTGGAAACACGCATTGCGATTTTATCAAAGAAAGCAAAAGCAGAAGGACTCGATATACCGAATGAAGTGATGCTTTACATTGCCAATCAGATTGACACCAATATCCGGGAACTGGAAGGTGCCTTGATAAGGGTTGTTGCCTACTCGTCACTTGTTAATGAAGATATTGATGCTTCGCTTGCGGCAGATGCATTGAAGGATATCATCCCGAGCAACAAACCGCGTACCATCACGATTCAGGGCATACAGGAAGCTGTCGGTGAAAAATACAATGTCAAACTGGAAGATTTTGCGGCCAAAAAACGTACAAAATCGATTGCTTTTCCACGGCAAATAGCTATGTATTTATCAAGGGAACTGACAGATTTTTCATTACCCAAAATTGGTGAAGAATTCGGCGGCAGAGATCATACAACCGTTATTCATGCCCATGAAAAAGTTGTGAAAATGATGGAAGACGACACGCTCTTACACCGTGATATTGAAGAATTGAAAGAGCAGCTGAAATCATTTTAAGTTATGAACATGTTAACAATGTGTACAACGAATGCACGCTTATAAACAACTTATCCACATGTGAATAACTTCCGTTCAGTGGATTTAAGATGGGTTATCCACATAACAACAAGCACTATTACTGTTATTATTATATTTCTATAACAAATTAATAAATATATGTATCCAAAAGGAGAATAATTTCATGAAATTTATCGTACAGCGTCAGCACTTAATTTCCGGTGTTCAAGATGTCATGAAAGCCATCTCGTCCAGAACAGCCATTCCAATTCTGACCGGCATGAAAATTGAAGCAACTCCCAATGGAATTACCCTAACCGGAAGTGACTCTGATATTTCAATTGAATCATTTATTCCGGCCGAAGAAGACGGTATGGTAAATGTGGAACAAATCGAAGAAGGAAGTGTTGTTCTGCAGGCACGGTATTTCCCGGATATTGTCCGGAAGCTGCCGGAAAGTACAGTTGAAATTGAATCAGATGATCATTTCAATGTAACAATCAAATCAGGAAAAGCCGAATTCAACCTGAACGGCCAGGATGCCAATGAGTATCCGCAACTGCCCATACTCGAGACAGACAGCAGTTTTGAAATACAGTCAGATTTACTGAAAAATATGATCAAACAAACTGTTTTCGCTGTTTCAGCAATGGAAACAAGGCCAATTCTAACTGGTGTTAATATAAAAATTGAAAATGATTCATTGCATTTCACTGCAACAGACAGTCATCGGCTGGCATCACGCCGTATTCCACTGGAAGATATCAACCTGAACTTATCCAGTATTGTCGTGCCTGGAAAGAGCTTGAATGAACTCAATAAAATTCTGGATGATAACGAAGAGAGAGTTGAGATCAGTGTTACCAATAACCAAATTTTATTCAGAACAAAGCATTTGCATTTCTTATCAAGATTACTGGACGGCAATTACCCGGAAACATCCCGGCTCATTCCAGATCAGAGTCAGACAGTACTTCATGTTAAAACTAAAGAATTAATCAATACGATTGACAGAGCATCACTGCTTGCCAGAGAGGAACGGAATAATGTTGTCAAACTGACGACAAAAGATAACCAACTTTTGCAAATTACCAGCAATTCGCCTGAGATCGGACAGGTTGCCGAAGAGCTTTTTGCCCAGTCAATAGAAGGAGAAGACTTGAAAATATCCTTCAGTTCAAAATATATGCTGGATGCATTGAAGGTCATTGACAAGGATGAAATCATCATTAAATTTACTGGTGCAATGCGTCCGTTTATCATCCAGCCCACAGATGATGATTCGATTTTACAATTGATTCTGCCAGTCAGGACATATTAATAAAAAAGGTGTATGCCGGGGAATCGGCAAATCAGCCGGTTTCCTTCTGTTTTTAACGCTTCATGAATCTGCCAATACCGCTTATTTTACAAGTGCATGTTCAAAAAAGAAGATAAAAAAGGACCGGCAGGCTAAGTTCGCGACGACAATCAAGGGAGAGCGCCTGCACTAGCACGTCAATCGCGTCAACGTTCGAGGCGGCGCTGTTTCGAGCAGCGGGATAGTGCGTGTTGTGGTGACTTCGACGTTCGACACAGGACGTGTTGGTTTTTAGTCGAAGATCCTCTACCTCGATGTGTCATTTTTACCGGACTTTTTGAACATCCTTTACAATATTAGAGCAACTTTCCTTCCCTTAACATCAAATCTTTAGTAAAATAGATAAGAAGTACAATAAACCTCAATCAATAAGTAAAAGTCTGGTGATCAGTATGCATCAACCTGAAAAAATTCAGATAGAAACGGCGTATATCCTGCTTGGACAATTTGTGAAATTGCTGAATATACTTGATTCCGGTGGTATGGTAAAAGCTTTTTTGCAGGATCAGGGAGTGCTTGTTAACAGCGAACCTGAACACCGCAGAGGAAGGAAACTTTATCCGGGTGATGTCGTGGAAGTGGAAGGTATCGGATCCTACATGGTCACGAAAGATTAAACATGAGGAATTTGCATGAACATTGAACAATTACAGTTAAAAAACTATCGGAACTATGAAACACTGGATATTTCCTTTAATAATAAAATAAACGTGATTATTGGTGAAAATGCCCAGGGGAAAACCAATTTGATGGAAGCTATTTATGTACTTGCTTTTTCAAAATCACATCGAACACCAAGAGAAAAAGAGCTTATCCAATGGGAGCATGAGTATGCTAAAATAGAAGGCAGGATCACAAAGCGGAATCAGACAATCCCCCTTGAAATCATTTTGTCAACAAAAGGAAAAAAAGCAAAATTGAACCGGATTGAGCAAAGAAAACTGAGTGACTACATCGGCGCTTTAAACGTTGTTATGTTTGCACCTGAACATTTATCGCTTGTTAAAGGTCCGCCGCAGACTAGAAGACGGTTTATCGATATGGAACTGGGACAGATTCAGCCAACGTATATTTATCATCTTGGCCAGTATCAAAAAATATTGAAACAACGGAATCATTTATTAAAGCAATTGCAGCGTCAGACAATACAAGATAAAACGATGCTTGACGTATTAACGGATCAGCTGATCCAGCATGCAGCGATTCTTCTGGAGCGCCGGTTTGTTTTTCTTGATTTGCTCCGGCAATGGACGCGTCCGGTTCATTATTCAATCAGCCATGGGACAGAAAACCTTGAAATCAAGTATCAGCCGACGATAGAAGTATCAGAATCAGCGAATAAGGAAAAGATAGAAAGTATCTATGCTAATAAATTTCACGAATTGCAGACGAAAGAAATAGAACGCGGTACGACATTAACCGGTCTGCATCGGGACGATATTATTTTTTATGTCAACAATAAAGATGTACAGACCTATGGATCCCAGGGACAGCAGCGTACAGCAGCATTATCGGTGAAATTGGCAGAAATCGAACTTATCTGTAATGAAGTAGGCGAATATCCGGTTTTACTTCTTGATGATGTGCTAAGTGAATTGGATGATCACCGGCAATCCCATTTATTAAACACAATCAAAGACAAAGTTCAAACGTTTGTGTCCACCACAAATATTGATGGCATCAATCATGAAACATTGCGGGAGGCACAATTGCTGCGGGTGGCTAATGGTACGGTTGATACATGATTGTGGAGGTGTTCGATGTTTATTCATATCGGCAGTGATAACGTTATTCGGTCAGAAGATGTCATTTCCATTATTGATTACAGTGTGGTGACATCTTCAGGCATTATGGAAAAGATGGTAGAAAATGTTGCGGAACAGGAAAAAGTTTTTGGTCCAACTGACGAAGTGAAGTCAGTTGTTATTACGACGGACAACATTTATTATAGTTCGCTGTCCGTCGCAACACTGAAAAAACGGGCCAGTATGATTTCAACTATCGACAAACTTGATGACTATTCTGATGAGATTGAATAGATAATCAATCTCATATAGATTTATCTTTTTTAAGCATTAAAGTATAGGAAAACTTTGCTACTCGCTGTCTGATAGTCAAGACATGAGTTTTTCCAGGAAACGTAGGTGAAATAATGTCAGCAGAACAAAATATGTCAGAGAACCAAGCTTATGGTGCCGATCAGATACAAGTGCTGGAAGGGTTGGAAGCCGTTCGAAAAAGGCCAAGTATGTATATCGGCAGCACGAGTGAAAAAGGCTTGCACCACCTTGTATGGGAAATTGTTGATAACAGTATCGATGAGGCACTAGCAGGTTATTGTGATAAAATCCAGGTTATCATTGAAAAAGATAATAGCATCACAGTCACTGACAATGGCCGCGGAATCCCGGTGGACATTCAGAAAAAGACCGGAAAGCCGGCCCTTGAAGTGATTATGACCGTGCTTCATGCCGGGGGTAAGTTCAGTAATGACAGTTACAAAGTTTCCGGCGGGTTGCATGGTGTCGGGGCATCTGTTGTGAATGCGTTATCCAGCCATCTGGACGTTTATGTTCACCGTGATGGAAAAATATATTATCTTGGTTTTGAAAAAGGTGTGCCACTGGGAAAAATTGAAACGGTTGGCGAAACAGATATTACTGGAACGAAAACACATTTCAAACCCGATCCGGAGATTTTTACAGAAGTAACGGAATTTGATTTTGATACCCTTTCTCAACGGTTGCGTGAGTTAGCCTTTTTGAATAAAGGTCTCACCATTTCAATTGAGGACAAACGGACTGATGAGGAACCGGTCGAATACTGTTACGAGGGTGGAATCAGTTCATTCGTTGAATTTATTAACCGTAACCGGGAAGTGCTGCACGAACCATTTTATGCTGACAGTGAGGAACAGCAAATTGCTGTAGAGGTTGCTATTCAATATAACGATGGTTTTGTCAGCAATATTTACTCTTATGCAAACAATATCCATACGTATGAAGGCGGCACACATGAATCGGGATTTAAAGCTGGGTTGACGCGTGTCATTAATGATTATGCACGCAGACATAACCTGTTTAAAGAAAATGATCCAAACTTGAGCGGGGAAGATGTAAGGGAAGGGATGACAGCCATCGTTTCCATAAAGCATCCGGATCCGCAGTTTGAAGGACAGACTAAGACAAAACTTGGGAACAGTGAAGTCAAGAGGGTAACGGATTCAGCATTCAGTGAAGCCTTTTCGAAGTTTCTGTTTGAAAATCCTGATGTGGCAAAAATTGTTGTAGAGAAAGGCTTGATGGCATCACGTGCACGGATTGCAGCGAAAAAGGCACGTGAATTAACACGCCGGAAAAGTGCTCTTGAAGTGTCGAATTTACCGGGTAAACTTGCCGACTGCTCATCAAAGGATGCAAGCATCAGTGAGTTGTATATTGTTGAAGGTGATTCTGCCGGTGGTTCCGCCAAACAGGGCCGGGACCGGCACTTTCAGGCTATCCTGCCATTACGCGGAAAAATACTAAACGTTGAAAAGGCTCGTCTTGATAGAATCTTGTCCAACAAGGAAGTCCGGGCCATGATTACGGCAATGGGAACCGGGATTGGCGAAGAATTTGATATTACCAAAGCCCGCTATAATAAAGTTGTCATCATGACCGATGCTGACGTCGATGGTGCACATATCCGTACATTATTATTAACCTTTTTCTATCGTTATATGCGCCCTTTGATTGAAAATGGCTATGTTTATATTGCTCAGCCACCATTGTATAAAATACAGCAAGGAAAAGCTGTGCATTATGCTTATAATGATGAGGCAATGGAACAGATTTTGAACGAATTGCCGAAATCACCAAAACCGGGTCTGCAACGCTACAAAGGCCTTGGTGAGATGAATGCCGATCAGCTATGGGAAACAACCATGGATCCGGACAATCGTACATTGCTTCAAGTCGGGCTCTCCGATGCCATGGATGCTGACCATATTTTAGATATGCTGATGGGTGATAAAGTCGAGCCACGCCGGCATTTTATCGAAGAAAATGCCCAGTATGTCCAGAACTTGGATATTTAGTATTTTGATAAAATAGACTGGAAGTCAGGATGCCTCAATCGGTCATTATACTGGTTTGACATCAGACTTTTTGTTTTTCTGGTAAAGCGATGAATGAACTGTTTATCCTGCATGTAATGGATAGTAATCCGCCAAAAGACAGCGGCCAATTGTCCATAAATGTCCGATTCGGCTCGGGCCTGCACGATGCAGGTCACAAAGGCGTTGCAACACGACGTTGCGTATTTAGCCTTTGTTCCCCTTCTTCAGCGGGAAAAAGCGTCCCGCTGAATGAAGTTTCGCTTTACCTCAGGAAGGAAGATTTGGAGGTATTGTTAAATGGCAGATGAGCAACGTCCAAGCGTTCAGGAAGTTAATCTTAATCAGGAAATGCGCACGTCTTTTCTCGATTATGCCATGAGTGTCATTGTATCCCGGGCGCTGCCTGATGTGCGGGATGGCATGAAGCCTGTCCATCGTAGGATTTTATATGCCATGAATGACCTTGGCATGCATGCAGATAAGGCGTACAAAAAATCTGCCCGTATCGTTGGTGAGGTCATCGGTAAGTATCATCCGCACGGGGATTCGGCGGTTTATGAATCAATGGTCCGGATGGCACAGGATTTCAGTTACCGTTATATGCTGGTAGACGGCCATGGCAACTTTGGATCTGTCGACGGTGACTCGGCTGCAGCTATGCGGTATACGGAAGCACGCATGTCAAAAATTTCAATGGAGTTACTACGGGACATCAATAAAGATACCATCGATTATGCGGACAACTATGATGGCACAGAGCGGGAGCCGGTTGTTTTTCCGGCCCGTTTCCCGAACTTGCTCGTCAATGGTGCAGCTGGTATTGCCGTCGGGATGGCAACCAATATTCCGCCGCATAATCTTGGTGAAACGATCGATGCGGTTTTGGCTATCAGTAAGGACCCGGAAATTACGATCAATGAACTGATGGAGGATTATATTCATGGCCCTGATTTCCCGACAGCCGGTGAAATCCTTGGCCGAAGCGGTATACGCAAGGCATATGAGACCGGTAAAGGATCCGTGACCATTCGCGCTAAAGTGCATATTGAAGAACACCCAAATGGCAAATCGTCCATCATTGCGACTGAATTACCGTTTCAGGTTAATAAAGCGAAGTTGATTGAAAAAATCGCTGAACTTGTGCGTGAGAAACGGGTTGACGGCATCACAGACCTGCGTGATGAATCAGACCGGAATGGCTTGCGCGTCGTCATAGAATTGCGACGTGATGCGAATGCGAATATTGTGTTAAACAACTTATATAAATACACGGCTTTGCAGACTACATTCGGTATCAATACCCTGGCATTGGTTGATGGACGACCGCAAGTGTTAACGATCAAACAGTGCCTGGAGCACTATCTGGAACATCAAAGGGAAATTGTCAAACGCCGTACTGCCTTTGAATTGCGAAAGGCTGAAGCACGTGCGCATATTCTGGAAGGTCTGCGCGTGGCACTTGACCATTTGGATGAAGTTATCTCGCTTATCCGTAACTCTAAAACGACTGACATCGCCCGTGACGGCCTGATGACGAATTATGGTTTGAGTGAGAAACAGGCACAGGCAATTCTGGACATGCGCCTGCAGCGTCTGACAGGGCTTGAACGGGAAAAAATCGTAAATGAATACAATGACCTTCTTAAACAGATTGATGAATTGAAAGCTATTTTGGCGGATGACGAAAAAGTACTGACCATTATCCGGGAAGAGCTGACGGAATTAAAAGAGAAATATAACGATCCGCGCCGGACGGAAATCATCGCCGGCGGAGCGGACTTGATTGAGGATGAGGATTTGATTCCTGAAGAAAATGTTGTTATCACACTGACCCATCAGGGCTACATTAAGCGGCTTCCTGCTTCCACATACCGGACACAAAAACGCGGGGGCCGCGGTATCCAGGGAATGGGGACCAATGAAGATGACTTTGTTGAACATCTGGTTTCAACTTCCACGCATGATACAATCCTTTTCTTTACGAACAAAGGGAAGGTATATCGTGCCAAGGGATATGAAGTTCCCGAGTTCAACCGTACGGCAAAAGGCATACCGATCATCAATCTGCTCCAGGTTGAAAAAGATGAATGGATTAATGCCGTCATATCCGTTTCCGAATACAGTGAAGATTACTTTTTGTTTTTTACGACAAGACACGGTTTATCAAAACGCACGAAACTGTCGCAATTTGCCAATATACGCAAAGGCGGCCTGATTGCAGTCGGCCTGCGTGATGAGGATGAATTGATATCGGTTAGACTGACAGACGGCACGAAAAACATTATGATGGCCACTAAAAATGGCTATCTGATTCGTTTTCCGGAAGATCAGGTCCGTTCAATGGGAAGGAATGCAGCGGGTGTACGCGGCATTTCACTAAGAGATGATGATGAAGTTGTCTCAATGGAAATTTTGGATGAAGGATTACAAGTTTTACATGTGACCAATAAAGGGATCGGAAAACGGACACCGGAAGATCAGTACCGCGTTACGAATCGCGGCGGTAAAGGGATTTTCACTTGTAAACTGTCAGAGGACAATCATGTTGTGGCGGTTAAAGCTGTGACAGGTGAAGAAGATATTATGCTGATTACCGTTGCAGGTGTCTTGATCCGGATTCCGGTTGATGGCATTTCCCAGACCGGACGAAACGCACAAGGCGTCCGTCTGATCCGTCTGCAGGACGATGAAGAAGTGGCAACCGTCGCCAAGGTTGAGAAAGAAGAAGCGGAGCATGAAGAAACGGAAGAAACTGAAAAAGACGCGACAGAAGATCGGGAAGAATAATCAGCTGACATGATGATTTAAAAAGGGTGACCAGTGACGGATTACATTCGCTTTGTATTAATCTGCTGGCCGCCCTTTCTTATTTTTTGGAACTGATACAGCTGTGAGATTAACAGACCTTAGTTTGCGATTGACGTATCGGCATTTAATCGAAGGTCCTCTATTTGATGTGTCATTTTACAGAGATTTTTGAACAACCTTTTGTAAGGGATTATTACTCTCATAATTCATTTGCAGCATGTATTTTCCCAATAAATAAGGGATTTTTTCGGCCGTTATTGTCAGGAAATGTTTGATAAATGGATAATCTTTATCAGGTTTGGCAGCCAGTAAGTCCCCCCACCATTCGGTTTCATAGCGGCACAGCATGCTCAAATTATAAAGAAGCAAATAGTGAATCATGATTTCGGAAATCGGCAAAAAATTTCCCCGTTGCACTGGAAAATAACCTGCCCTGTCGTATGTATCAATAAAAAAAGGACTGTTATGTACCGGATTGAATGGAGCTTCCAATGCCACATGAAGAGAGGCAGCTGTCGCTTCTGTCTGGCTGACCGGTGGCAAATAGGGTTTGATACGCTTAATAAATGCCTTTGCGGTTAAATAAAAATTGTCCAATACAAAGGTTGGAAATTGTAAACGCGTTGCGCCGATATTCCCGACCTTAATCATTTTTTCCATGTGGTGAAACTTGAACATAGGATCCATTTCAGGAATTAAGGAAAACAGCTGCTCCATTTTTATTTTTTCAAACGGTGTTCTGCCAATCGAAAATAAGTGTTCAGAGACATAAGGGAATAGCCCATTATACTGTATTTTCACTTCATCATCCATAAAGGTATAATCTTTCTTTTTACGCTTTCGGCTTGATACACCATGTGCCAGTATCGCTGTTGATTCAGGATAATTCGGTCTTATTGTTAAAAGTGCCGCTTTGAGTAAATGGACCATGCCATAAAAAAACAGCATTGGCTGCATGAGCGTTTCCATTTGTTTGCCATTCTCATAAAATCGGATGCCATGTTCCAGATAATGCATAAATTTATGGCCGTTCTCGAAACTTTTTATAGCGGCGTCAACACCATCTAATTGCTGATAACAACTATGTAAATAATCACGTGCTGTTTGCTGTGACTGCAGATATGTAAAAAAATGAGTCATTTGATGATTCTCCATGGATTACCCCTTCTAACTATGTAAATTTTCCGAATCAATTTTCTTTTATCACATATTGATAATTGTGTTGAAAAAGCATGATGTTTGGCTTATTGTATATAACAATAGAATTTCCCTTGAACTACCCCTTGAAACAAGTTCACCCGTTTAGTTTCACCAATTATAAAGATTCTAATCATATACATTAGTATGGATAGGAGGATAAAAGATGCGTGAAGATAAGTTCGCCAAGGAAGGGCTGACATTTGACGATGTTCTATTAATGCCTGCCAAATCAGAAGTGCTGCCAAAGGATGTCGATGTCAGTACGGTTTTGTCTGAGAAAATCAGACTTAACAGCCCGCTGATCAGTGCCGGAATGGATACGGTCACTGAAGCGGACATGGCGATTGCCATGGCTCGTCAAGGCGGTATGGGTATTATTCATAAAAATATGTCCATTGAGGATCAAGCTGAACAGGTAGATCGTGTCAAGCGGTCGGAAAGCGGTGTGATTACAAACCCCTTTTTTCTCACGCCGGAACATCAGGTTTATGATGCTGAACATTTAATGGGGAAATTCCGGATTTCCGGCGTCCCAATTGTAAATAATATCAATGAACAAAAATTGATTGGGATTTTGACGAATCGCGACTTACGTTTCATCCAGGATTATTCAACCGCGATTAAAGATGTGATGACGAGTGACAATCTGGTTACCGCTCCTGTGGGAACAACGCTTGAAGAGGCTGAACATCTGCTTCAGGCGCATCGGATTGAGAAGCTGCCGTTAGTTGATGAAAATGGGATATTGAAAGGTTTAATAACCATAAAAGATATTGAAAAAGTGATTGAATTCCCAAATGCGGCAAAAGACTCACAAGGCAGGCTGCTTGCTGGCGCTGCTGTTGGTGTAACTGGTGACGCGATGAAGCGGATTGAAAAATTGGTTGAAGCAGGTGTGGATGCTATTGTCATTGATACGGCACACGGCCATTCGGCAGGTGTTTTGGATAAGGTCCGTACGGTACGGGAAGCCTATCCTGATCTTGATATTATCGCAGGAAATGTTGCGACAGCTGAAGCGACGGAAGATTTAATTAAAGCAGGCGCAACCATTGTCAAAGTCGGCATCGGCCCGGGGTCAATTTGTACGACCAGGGTTGTGGCAGGTATTGGTGTTCCCCAGATAACAGCTGTCCATGATTGTGCGGCAAAAGCTTCCGAATATGGTGTACCAGTCATTGCTGACGGCGGCATCAAATATTCCGGCGATATCGTTAAGGCACTCGCTGCCGGTGCTCATGCTGTCATGCTCGGCAGTATGTTCGCTGGCGTCAAGGAAAGTCCGGGTGAAACCGAAATTTTCCAGGGAAGACAATATAAAGTCTATCGCGGCATGGGATCGGTTGGTGCTATGGAAGCCGGCTCCAAGGACCGTTATTTTCAGGAGGCAGAAGACGCCAAAAAATTGGTTCCTGAAGGCATTGAAGGAAGAACCCCTTACAAAGGTCCACTTGCTGATACCGTTCATCAATTGATTGGCGGCCTGCGTGCAGGCATGGGCTACTGCGGAACGGAATCGGTCAATGCATTGCGCCATGATGGGCGGTTTATCCGGATTTCAAATGCCGGATTAAAGGAAAGCCATCCACATGATGTTCAAATTACAAAAGAAGCACCGAATTATTCGTGAATGAAACCAAAAGTTTGGTTTACCACTGATATTAAATATTACCTATTTAATAGATAGGGCATTCCCTATCTATTTTTTCTCTATTTTTTATGGTAAAATAGCTAGGTGCAAAATTATTATAACAACATATGATTTCATATAATGGTGGAGGTAAGGAAAGTGAAACACAGCATGAAGAAAAGTTTGTCATTATTGCTTGTCACACTGGTCATGGCAGCTACAATAACGGTGCAGCCGTTAACTGCACAGGCAGCAGGACCTGATATTCAGGCAGAATCAGCCATATTGGTTGATTTCGAAACAGGTAAGGTTGTTTATGCCAAAAATCCTGATATGGCACTGCCTCCAGCTAGTATGACTAAAATGATGACGGAATACCTTGTCCATGAAGCCATCGCGGAAGGTCAAATTAGCTGGGATACAACAACACAAATCAGTGATTATGCTTACAGTATATCTGCTGATGACTCCTTCTCAGGTGTCGGGTTGAAACAGGATAAAGACTATACGGTGAAACAATTGTACGATGCAATGGCGATTAACTCGGACAATGCAACAACCATCGCACTGGCTGAGTTGATTGCCGGTTCTGAAGGCGAATTTGTCAAGATGATGAATGAAAAGGCAGAAGAAATGGGTCTGCCGGAATATGAATTTGTCAATTCGACAGGCCTTGCTAATTCATCACTTGGGGATAATGTACCAGAGGGAACGGATCCTGACGCTGATAATTTATTATCAGCCCGTTCAGCAGCGTTACTGGCATACTATTTAATCAAGGATTATCCGGAGGCACTTGAGGTCTCCAAGATTCCTTCAGCAGCGTTTGAAGATCAGACTATCCGCAATTGGAATTGGATGCTGCCACACGACGAGGAAGAAGCGAGTTCTTTACAGCAATTCAATTATGAAGGAATAGACGGTTTAAAAACAGGTTATACCGAACAAGCAGGTTATTGTTTTACAGGGACTGCCGAACGTGATGGCAACCGCTATATTTCTGTTGTCATGAAAACAGAAAGCGAAGGAGCACGTTTTCAGGAGACAGCTAAACTGTTGGATTACGGCTTTAATCAATTTGAAAATCAGGAAATCTTCCCGGCTGGATACCAGTTGGAAGGTGAATCAGCCATTCCTGTTTCTAAAGGGAAGGAAGATACTGTACAAGTAGCAACTAAAGAAGCATTCAGTACGCCTGTTAAAGGAGAACAAGCTGAAAATTACAGCATCGAATACCAATTGGACAAAGATAAATTAAATGAAGAAGGAGAATTGACTGCACCAATTGAGAAAGGTGAAAAGATTGGCACGGCTGAAGTTGTCTATAATGGCGAAAGTGACTATGGCTATATTTTTCCGGATGCTGAAAAAGGGTCAATCGATCTGGTTGCCCAGAAAAGTGTTGAAAAAGACAACTGGTTTATGCTGACACTTGGTGCCATCGGAAGCTTCTTTGGAAATATCTTCAACACGGTTGTTGATACAGTAAAAGGCTGGTTTTAAATAAGATAGGGCCGTCTAAGGCATATAAAAAAGCAAAATTTGAAAATGTTTATGGATCTATAGGAGGGAACAACATGGCAAACACAGGAACAGAACGTGTCAAACGTGGAATGGCAGAAATGCAAAAAGGCGGCGTCATCATGGATGTCGTCAATGCTGAACAGGCTAAAATAGCGGAAGAAGCTGGTGCGGTTGCCGTCATGGCGCTTGAGCGTGTTCCTTCCGATATACGTGCTGCCGGTGGTGTGGCCCGGATGGCAAGCCCGGAAATTACCGAAGAGGTCATGAACGCCGTATCGATTCCGGTCATGGCAAAAGCACGGATTGGTCATATTGTCGAAGCACGCGTTTTGGAAGCAATGGGTGTTGACTATATTGATGAAAGTGAAGTACTGACACCAGCAGATGAAGAATATCATTTGAAAAAATCTGATTATACCGTACCGTTTGTCTGCGGCTGCCGTAATTTGGGCGAGGCGGCCCGCCGTATTGGTGAAGGTGCGTCGATGCTGCGCACAAAAGGTGAACCGGGCACAGGCAATATTGTCGAAGCAGTCCGCCACATGCGCCAGGTTCAATCGGAAATTAGAAAGCTGTCATCGATGTCGGATGATGAAGTGATGACGTATGCCAAAGAAATTGGTGCGCCATATGAACTGCTGGTAGAGATTAAACAAGAAGGCCGTCTTCCTGTTGTCAACTTTGCAGCCGGCGGCGTAGCGACACCGGCAGATGCAGCTCTGATGATGGAATTGGGAGCCGATGGTGTATTTGTCGGATCCGGTATTTTCAAATCAAATGAGCCGGAGAAATTTGCCAAAGCAATTGTTGAAGCAACGACACATTATACGAATTACAAGTTGATCAGTGAACTGTCCAAAGACCTTGGCACTGCCATGAAAGGCATTGAAATAGGTACATTGGAAGGACAAGACCGTATGCAAGATCGCAGTGAATAGAAAGAAGGAATCATGATGTGCACTATTGCTGTATTGGCTTTGCAGGGTGCCGTTCGTGAGCATGTTCGTGCCATCGAGGAAGCAGGTGCAGAAGCCGTTGAGATAAAACAAAAAGAGCAGCTGGCAGATATTGACGGTCTGATTCTGCCGGGCGGTGAAAGCACGACAATGGGCCGGCTGATTGACAGCTATGGTTTTTTCGATGCCATTCGCAATTTCGGAAAACAGGGAAAGCCGGTATTCGGAACGTGTGCCGGACTGATTTTAATGGCAAGTGCCATTGAGGGTCAGGAGCAGGCCCATTTAGGATTAATGGGTATGAAGGTGGCACGTAATGCGTTTGGCCGGCAGGTGGCAAGCTTTGAGGCGAATTTGGATGTGACATACATCGGTAAGGCATTTAACGCTGTATTTATCCGGGCGCCGTATATACTTGAAGCCGGGCCTGATGTGGAAGTGCTGGCAACTTACAAGGACAGGGTTGTGGCAGCAAAACAAGGTCATTATTTGTGCACAGCTTTTCATCCCGAATTGACCGACGACAGCCGGTTTATTGAATATTTCGTACAAATGGTGGAACAATCAAAACAGACACTTGCATCATAGGGAAAAATCCGATATGATATAGCATAATATAAATAACAGTCATGAAAGGAAGCAGTAGCAGGTATGCTTTTTCCCCAGAGAGTCGGTGGCAGGTGGAAACCGATGAAAGCAGCTTGTGAATCCGTCCTTAAACTGGTTTGCTGAAACAGCAGTAGGCAGGCCCGGTTAAACACCGTTATCACATTTGAGCCGGAAGCGAATATGTGCTTCAATAAGGGTGGCAACGCGGGAAATACACTCTCGTCCCTGTTTTATCAGGGGCGGGAGTTTTTTATGTAATCATAATAAAGGAGGCATTCACCTATGCTTGATATGAAATTTTTACGTAATCATTTTGCTGAAGTAAAGGAAAAGTTAGCTCATCGGGGTGAAGACTTGTCCGAGCTGGAGCGGTTCGGCGAGCTGGATGAGCGACGCAGATCATTGATTTCTGAAACGGAATCACTGAAAGCTAAGCGTAATGAAGCATCGAAGCAGATTTCCGCCCTGAAAAAGGAAAAGAGGGATGCAGAACCGGCTATTAAAGAAATGCGGGAAGTCGGGGGAAAAATAAAGGAACTTGATTCAGAGCTGAAAGACATTGAAGAAACGTTGGAAACGATCATGCTGTCGATCCCGAACATTCCGCATGAAAGTGTACCAATCGGTGATGATGAAGATGACAATGTCGTGGCACGCAAATGGGGCAACCTGCCAACATTTAATTTTACTGAAAAACCGCATTGGGACATTGCTGCTGATTTGGGTATCCTCGATTTTGAACGGGCAGCCAAAGTAACCGGAAGCCGCTTTGTGTTCTACAAAGGACTTGGCACACGGCTGGAACGGGCATTAATTAATTTCATGATGGATCTGCATGCGGATGAACATGGCTATACCGAAATGATGCCGCCGCAGATTGTTAACCGTGGCAGTCTGACAGGAACAGGACAGCTGCCTAAATTTGAAGAAGATGTCTTTAAACTTGAGGAATGGGATTACTTTCTTATACCAACTGCCGAAGTGCCAGTCACCAATTTTCACCGGGATGAGATTCTGTCAAGTGATGACCTCCCGAAGAAATATGCCGCCTACAGTGCCAATTTCCGGTCTGAAGCAGGATCTGCCGGACGTGATACACGCGGGCTGATCCGGCAACACCAATTCAATAAGGTTGAATTGGTTCATTTCACTAAACCTGAAGATTCTTATGACACATTGGAAACATTGACGGGACATGCTGAAAAGGTATTGCAGCAGCTCAATCTGCCGTACCGTGTCATGAATATGTGTACGGGAGACTTGGGATTCACGGCTGCGAAAAAGTACGACATTGAGGTCTGGATTCCGAGTCAGGAAACGTACCGGGAAATTTCATCGTGCTCCAACTTTGAAGATTTCCAGGCAAGACGTGCCGGCATTCGTTTCCGCCGAGAAGCAACTGGCAAGCCGGAATTTGTCCATACGTTAAATGGATCAGGTCTGGCTGTCGGGCGTACTGTTGCCGCCATCCTGGAAAATTATCAGCAGGAAGACGGTTCGGTAGTGGTACCGGAAGTGCTTCGGCCGTATATGGGCGGCAAGGATGTTATTAAATAATAAATTGATATGTGGCAGCCAAGAAATCTTGAATGGATTTTCAGGTTTCTTGGCTATTAAATAGGCTAAAGCAACTTTTCAGCAATCCTTTGCGCCGTACACAAGAAAAAAATTGAAATTCATATAAATTTGTATTGACAAAATCTTGTAACAGTAGTAAAGTGACAATCATATTAATTTTAATAATTGAACTTCTTATTCAGAGAGGTGGAGGGACTTGGCCCTAAGATACCTCGGCAGCAGACTTTATTGAAAAGTACTGTGCCAATTCCAACAAGTATTCGCTTGAAAAATAAGAAGAGTATGTACACATTTCATTAGTCTCTTCTTATTTGATAAGGAGGGATTTTTTAAATTTTTAAACTGAATACGTATAAACTTCTTATCCAGAGAGGTGGAGGGACTGGCCCTGAGATACCTCGGCAGCGGACTTTATTGAAAAGTACTGTGCTAATTCCAGCAAGCAACACGCTTGATAGATAAGAAGAGGAAACCAAGGAAAAGCCTCTTCTTATTTATGAAGGAGAGGCTTTTTCATATTTTAAGGAGGGAAATCTGTGATTACTTTTGAGAACGTAACGAAGATTTATCAAAGTACAGGAAAGCAAATAAAAGCACTGGATAATGTCAATCTGCATATTGAGGAAGGTGAGATATTTGGTGTTATCGGTTTCAGTGGAGCAGGTAAAAGCTCGTTGGTTCGCTGTGCAAATTTACTCGAACGGCCTACTTTGGGAAAGATTGTTGTAAACAGCCAGGATTTGTTAAAACTTTCCCCTAAAGAATTAAGAGAAGCAAAACGAAATATTGGCATGGTTTTTCAGCACTTTAATTTGCTGAATTCAAAAACAGTTTTTACGAATGTCGCAATGCCTTTATTGCTCATGAACAAATCAAAGAAAGAAGTGGAAAACCGCGTTCACGAGCTATTGGATTTCGTTGGCCTTCGAGATAAAGCGAAAAATTATCCTGATCAGTTATCGGGAGGGCAAAAACAACGCGTTGGAATTGCCCGTGCATTGGCAACAGAGCCAGCGGTATTGCTATGTGATGAAGCAACATCGGCGCTCGACCCGCAAACGACAGAATCCATTTTAAAGCTTTTAAAAAGAATCAATCAGGAATACAACATTACGATTTTATTGATTACACACGAAATGGGCGTTATTCGGGAAATTTGCGATAAAGTGGCAGTACTCGATCAAGGGAAAATAATCGAATCAGGATCTGTTTTCGAGGTATTTGCACAACCAAGAACGGAAATTGCCCATGACTTTGTCAGTACAGTAATGCATGACGAAATCCCGGAATCCGTTCATCAGTTAATTCAAACACAGCAATCAACCAGTCAAATTTACCGCATTGTATTTGTAGGCAATTCCGCTGGTACTCCATTACTTTCTCAAATAGCAAAGCGTTTTGATGTGGAAGTGAATGTATTATTTGGCAGTATAACGGAACTGCAAGAAATTCCATTTGGTAATTTGATCGTTAAATTTGAAGGCGAAGCAAAAGAGATTAATCGGGTTTTAATGTTCATTAACCAACAGGAAGTAACTATAAAGGAGATATTGGCAGATGTTAGTTGACTGGAATCAAATCCTTGTGGCATTAGGGGAAACCATTATAATGGTTGCCATTTCACTGATTTTTGCAACTTTGATTGGCTTACCGTTAGGAATATTGCTGGTTGTGACACGCAAAGGACATATATGGGAGAATGCAGCGGTCTTTAATGTTTTGAATGCAATCGTAAACACATTTCGCTCGATACCATTTATTATTCTTATGGTTGCCGTTATCCCATTTACGAGATTGGTTGTTGGCACTTCAATAGGAACGGCAGCGGCTATTGTACCAATGGTGCTTTTTTCAGGGCCATACATTGCAAGATTAATTGAAAATTCACTGCTCGAGGTTGATCAAGGTGTGATGGAAGCAGCACAGGCAATGGGAGCAACACCATGGCAAATGATTGTCCGGTTCCTGCTGCCAGAAGCATTAAGCTCACTTTTATTAGGAATAACCATTGCTACGATAGGTCTGGTTGGTGCCTCAGCCATGGCCGGTGCGATTGGTGGAGGTGGTCTCGGTGATCTGGCTATTACTTATGGCTATCAGCGCTTTGACACCATCGTGATGATGATTACTGTAGCCATTCTTGTTGTCATGGTCCAAGGATTGCAAACGGCAGGAAATATTTTATCAAGAAAAGTTAGACGGCGTTAAAGCTTTGAGCTGCAATCTATGTGTCACTATAAATAAAAGGGGAGAAGACAACATGAAGAAATTTGGATTTTTAATAATGTTTATCAGTCTGGCGGTTGTTATGGGTGCATGCTCAAGTAATGCTCAAACGACAGTGAAAGTTGGAATCAGCGGTTCTGATACGACGGTTTGGGATTTTGTTGCTGAAAAAGCAAAAGAAAAAGGAATCAACGTTGAGATTGTCCGCTTTTCCGATTACGTACAGCCAAACCTGGCGCTGGCTGAAGGGGAACTTGATGCGAACGCTTTTCAAACGGTGTCCTATTTTGATGCATTCATCGAGGAACATAATTTAGATCTGGTTCCAATTGCCACAACCGTTATAGCGCCAATGGGGCTTTACTCTGAAAAATACGATTCGCCGGAAGAACTGCCAGATGGGGCGACCATTGCATTACCTAAAGAAGCCACCAATATGGGACGCGGGTTATTGCTGCTCCAAGAAGCTGGTCTGATTAAACTGGAGGAACATTTTGATGGAAACGGATCTCTGGACAAAATTATAGAAAACCCGAAAAATTTACAGTTTGAAACACTTGTGGCTGCTCAAACGCCGCGTGTCTTGCCGGATGTGGCAGCATCCATCATTAATAACGGTATCGCAGTTGATGCAGGATTCAGCCCTTTAAATGACTCCATTTTTCATGAAAATGAGACAGCAACACCATATATCAATATCATCGCTGTTAATAAAGAAGACAAAGATAACGAAGTGCTGCAGCAGTTAGCAGATATTTATCAATCAGGTGATGTGAAAGAACTAATTGAAGAGGAATACGATGGAAATCAAATACCAACGTTCGTACCATTGGATAAAATAGGATGGTAACCATTTTAGGATGCGGAAAATAAAAGATTTAAAAAAATAAAATGACGGGGTGATCAGATGACGGTGATAGCAGACAGATTAACGGAAATTAAAAAATCAATATCAGATTACATTGAGGCGAATAAAGAGCAATATATTAAAATAAGTCATATGATTCATGATAATCCGGAAATCGGAAATGAAGAATATTTTGCTTCACAATTGTTAACGGATATTCTTTCTAAAGAAGGTTTCTCTGTTAAAAAAGGTGCTGCAGGTCATGAAACAGCATTTCTGGCACAAAGACAAGGTGAAAAAGAGGGGCTGCGAATTGGATTTTTAGCTGAATATGATGCGTTGCCAGGAATAGGTCATGCATGCGGGCATAATATGATTGGAACAACAAGTGTTGCAGCAGCTGTTGCCTTAAGCCAGGTAATTGATGAAGTTGGCGGAAAACTGGTTATACTTGGGACGCCTGCTGAGGAAGGTGGACCAAACGGCAGTGCAAAAGGAAGTTTTGTTAAGGCACGATTGTTGGATGATATTGACGCCGCCATTATGCTCCATCCCGGAAATGAAACGAATCTGACCAGTCCGACTCTGGCTGTTGACCCCCTTGACTTTGAGTTTTTTGGGAAATCTGCACATGCTTCAGCAAATCCGGAAAAAGGAGTTAATGCATTAGATGGTGTTATTCAATTGTTTAATGGGGTTAATGCGCTACGGCAACATTTACCTTCTGATGTAAGGATTCATGGTGTTATTACTGATGGTGGTGATGCTCCAAATATCGTTCCGGCGTATGCAAAGGCAAGATTTTTTGTACGGGCCGCGACCAGGACTATATTAAAGGACGTTACAGAAAAAGTGAAAAAGATTGCAAATGGCGCTGCTTCAGCAACCGGGGCAACTGTCAAAATAACGGCATTTCAAAATGAAGTCGATAATTTTATTGTGAATGAGCGGTTTGATCATGTGTTTAAAGAGGTCATTGAGGGGTTAGGTGAGACAGTCAATACACAGAAAAAAACAGCTTTAGGATCAACCGATGCAGGGAATGTCAGCCAGGTTGTTCCTGCCATCCATCCCCATATTAAAATAGGCCGCTCAGATCTAGTCGGACATACGGTTGAATTCAAAGAAGCAGCAAGGTCCAAAAAGGGGGATCAGGCACTTATAACGGGAGCAAAGGCAGTTGCTTTGACCATACTGGAACTTTTAACGAATAGAGAAGTTTATGATGAGATTTATCAAGAATTTTTGGAACGGACACAGCCTGCTGATAAATAGGGCGAAAAATATTTTGACAAGATATAATTCGCATGATATATTATATCTTGTTGCATGGAGGTATACCCAAGTCTGGCTGAAGGGATCGGTCTTGAAAACCGACAGGCGGGTCAAACCGCGCGGGGGTTCGAATCCCTCTACCTCCTCCATTAAAATTGAACCGCATGAATTGGAGATTCAAAGAAACCGCCAAACCGTTACATTTGTAGCGGTTTTTTTTATATCAAAGGAATCAGGCACATCCGAACAATCGTGGATGTGCTTTTTTAGTGAAATTGATGACTTTTTACGAATACTGTAATATGTTTAATCAAATAACGTCTAATAAACAGGAGGACATCTGAGGAGAAGTCCGCTTAAAGGAGGCCGCGGGGATGGATGAGGAATTAATTTCGGACTGGTTTGATGCCTATAGTGAGGATATCTATAAGTTTCTTGTCTATTACATGTCCACTCCCGATGTGGAAGATTTGGTGCAGGAAGTCTTTATAAAGGCAATTGATCGGTATGATTCATTCAAAGGTGATTCCAGCCCTAAAACATGGCTCATATCAATTGCCCGAAACCTGGCCATTGATGAAGCACGTAAAAGGAAACGGCAAGATTGGCGGAAATTGATTAAAACGTATGATTATAAAACAGAGACATCACCGGAGGAAAAACAATTGGCCAATGAAACCAAACAGCAATTGCACCAAGCGATTGCCAAGTTGAAACAGGATTATCGGGACGTCGTCATATTGCGGGGAATTGAGGAATTATCGGTCGCCGAAACAGCGAATATTTTAAAATGGCCTGATACAAAAGTGCGGGTCACATTTCACCGGGCACTGAAGGCTTTGAAGGGGAAAGTAAAGGAGGGCTATCATGAATCTCAATGACGACGAATTGCAAAAGGAGCTAAAAGATTTGAAAACATCCGCTTCATTGGACCCTCAAAAAAAAGAATCGATGAAGATGGCAATTATAAAACATGCGAAAAAAAAGCGTAAACGGTCAAAATTAAAGCAGTCAGCCATCTGGTTATCGACGGCAGCCGCTTTGCTGATCTGCGGTGTGCTCGTGACGAATATAATCAACAACAATCAATCAGTATTGCCGACTGAGGAGCATGACACATCGGAATATAACGAAAGCACAAGTGAAAAAGCACAGGAACCTGCTGATAACTCAGATGATACAGCAGAAACTTTTGAAGATTCTCAGGTGCCTGAAGAATTATCGGTAACGGAACAGGGAACAGAAACTCAAACCATTATGAATGAAGGCATGGCGGAAGACGTGACGGTTACAAACTACACAATTGAACCATATGGGATTCGGTACCAAATGGGGGCGTTCCTTGGCAACTATACCACTGAAGACCAAACAGTCAGACATTACAGTGATGCTGATAATGCCTGGATTACAATTGAAGTCATGGAGGATGCCAAACTAAATGATGTCGTTTCTGAAACACAATCCGAATACAGCGGCGATTTCAACTATACGGAAGAGCCAACTGCCACATCAGAGGATGAAAATCCGTATCAAGGGATTCGACAGCATTTTTCAGACCCTCCTCAAGGCTATTATGCCTACCAAATCGGGGAAAATGTACTCGTCATTCAATATGAATATGTGATTGAAGCTGGCGATGGCATGGGACCACGACTGCAAGCTTTACGGGAATCAATCGAATAATAACATCAGAATAGGGCTTTCGCTAACAACAAGTGAAAGCCTTGATTTCCAAATCTTTTTTCCAGCCAATCAGTATATGCCTCTGTTTAAACGTGAAAGCAGAAAAACCTGGGTTTGTTTTGATACATTGGAACTTACAATATACTCTTGACAACCGGTGTGTTAGCAGGTATAGTACATAAAAATACATCCTAATTAATACAGTTGCATTCAATTGACCGCATTTTTTCATAAGTTGAAAATGATGAAGAGGTCAGTAGCAAACAGCTTCCCGCAAGAGATTGGAATTCACCGGCTGAAAGATTCCATCGGTGTCGGCTTTTGTGAAACCTGCCTTGGAGTGTCAGATTAAAACCTGACCGCAGTCTCGCTGCGTTATGAAAACAGAGTGGGCATGCATGGCATGTCAATGAAGGTGGTACCACGGAAAACACCCCAATCCGTCCTTTTACGAGGATCGATTGAGGTGTTTTTTCTAATTTATAAACGGTTATGCAAGATTATCAGAACTTAAAATGTTAAGGAGAGATGAGGATGAGTGAAAAACTCGCATTCATAGGTGCCGGATCCATGGCTGAATCGATTCTGATCGGCATATTAAACAGTGAATTTTATCCAAAAGAGAAGATTATAGTGACGAATAAGTCTGATAAAGAACGTCTGGCATTTTTGGAAAAACAATATGACGTTCAAAACTCAGACAATAAGCAAAAAACCGTAGAGGGTGCTGATATTGTCGTCATCGCCGTCAAGCCTTATGATCTGGAGGCTGCCGTGACGTCGATCAGCCATTACTTAAATGAGACCCAGTTGCTTATTTCAGTTGTAGCGGGTGTTTCAACCGATATGATTTCACGATTAATCGGCAAAGAAGTCCCGGTTATACGGGCAATGCCCAATACTTCATCTGCAGTGGGTCAATCTGCCACAGCTGTTACCCGGGGGAAATTTGCTGGAAAAAAACATCTGCAAACGGCGATGAAGCTGTTCAGTACAATCGGTACAGCAACTGAAGTATCCGAGGAAGATATGCACACCGTTACGGCCATATCGGGAAGCGGGCCGGCATATGTGTATTATTTAGTTGAAGCCATGGAACAAGCTGCCATGGATGCCGGGCTGGATCATGAAACAGCCCGCAAGTTAATCACACAGACAATTGTCGGGGCTGGGGAAATGCTGCAGACATCTGGCCTGAATCCAACCACATTGCGTGAGAATATTACAAGTCCCGGCGGCACCACACAGGCCGGACTGAAATCATTGAGCCGGCATAACTTTCAGGAAGCAGTCATGACATGTGTGGAACGGGCACGGGAACGTTCGATTGAATTGGGAAAGAAACTGTAAAAGAACCCTGTTTTCCCGCATCTAATGGTCAGTAACCCGGCCAAGAACGCCGGGTAACTTCCCCTAAATGCCCGATTCTGTTCAACTACCATTCAATGGGGAAGAGCGTCCCATTGAATTGGAGTTTCACTTTATGCTCCGAGTTCCTTGTTATCTTTTGCCGAAGCTTGAATATGCAGTGTTGCGATCATGCCGTAGAACGCATAGAAAAATTCATCCGGGGCAACCACCCGTATGTGTCCGACATCACTCGTATCAAAATCTAATGTTGCCTCCAGCAGCCGATACGTTGAATAGGCATAGAAGCAAAAGTATATATAATCAAACTTCGGCATCTTGTCATAAATGACGGCAATCTCATCTTTGTATTCATCCAAATTCCGTGTTGCCTCATCAATGAAAGCATGCAGATCAGACAAATCTGCTTCTACGACAAGGTCCCGTTCATTTTCCGTTCGAATGACAGCCAACGCCATGTGCTCCTTTCTGATTCAAAATATGTTTCAATGTTTACTCTACCTGAAATGATAAAAATCAGTGGTGATATAAATCACTGAAGGTGGCGTTTATTAGTCTTGAACCGGTAAATTTCAATATTGAAGTGACGCACTAAAAAAGGTGCTCCAATTCACTTGAGCACCTTTGTTCCTATCTTATGAGTTCCCGGGCTTTCCATTTGCGTGACTGCTGGATAAAATGGCTGATTTTCTTCAGAATTGGTTCAATCGATTCTTCCGCTTCAAGCAAGTCATAATCAGAAATATCGATGCGCAATATTGGGCATGCGTTGAAATTATTGATCCATTCTTCATAGCGGTTATACAATTCTTCCCAATAGGAAATAGGTGTATTCTTTTCCATGTCCCGTCCGCGGTTATGAATCCGCTCCACAATCTTATCAAAAGATCCTTCCAGATAAATTAATAAATCCGGATGTGGGAAATAAGGTGTCATTACCATTGATTCAAACAAGTTTGCATATGTTTCATAATCTGTTTTGGACATCGTTCCATTTTCGTAATGCATTTTAGCGAAAATGCCTGTATCTTCATAAATTGAACGATCCTGGATAAATCCGCCGCCATACTCGAAAATTTTCTTTTGTTCCTTAAAACGTTCAGCCAGAAAATAAATTTGCAGATGAAAGCTCCAGCGTTCAAAGTCATCATAAAATTTTTCAAGGTATGGATTTTTATCAACCTTTTCAAAAGACGTTTTAAAGTCCAGGGCGTTGGCTAACGCTTTCGTCATTGTTGATTTTCCGACACCGACAGTACCAGCAACAGTGATAATGCTGTCATGCGGAATCTTGTATTTATCACGTAAATTCATTTTGGTTCCCCTTTATTGTTTGGATTCTGTTTTATGGTTGCACATTTGCTGTTCCACACGTTCTATAATTTTATCAAGATTTTTCTGATGCTTTACAAAATCCATTTTATCTCCATCAATTCGAATAACCGGTATGTCAGGATGAAGCACCTCAAATTTATTCATATAATCTTCATAATCCTGTATAAGCTGTGCCAAATAGGATGGTTTGATATTCTGTTCAATCTCTCTGCCGCGAAGGTGAATTCGCTTTAAAATCGTGTCAAGACTTGCGTGTAAGTAGATCAACATATTTGGAACCGGCATATCTTTTGTTAATATATGGTAAATTTGTTCATATTTGTCAAACTTGTCCGGCTGCAGTGTACGTTTAGCAAAAATCATGTTTTTAGATATATGATAATCGGCTATGACCGATTTGTTCTTGTTCAGATATTGTTGCTCGATGTCTTCCAGTTGTTTATAACGATTGCAAAGAAAAAACATTTCTGTTTGAAAGCTCCATTCCTCAATATCGTCGTAAAACTTTCCGAGAAATGGGTTTTCCTCAACAATTTCTTTTAATAGATGGAAATCAAAATGGACAGAAAGTTTTTTTGCAAGTGATGTCTTTCCGATTCCGATGGGTCCTTCGATTGCGATGAATGGGACCTCTGGCATAACCTTCCCTCCAATCAGCAGCTGATTTCTTTGACAGATGGTTTACATTTTAGCATATCTAAAAAGGTACTTCCATTTTAAATTAGAATCTGTCTTTTCATTTGGCTTGAAATTTTGTATAATGTTTATTGTGCCTTTTTCTACTTTCGGGACGCTTCTCTTTGCAATGGACTAGTCTCACCAAAACATGCCCCCGTAGCTCAGGGGATAGAGCAACGGCCTCCTAAGCCGTGTGCGCAGGTTCGATTCCTGCCGGGGGCGTGCCTCATAAATTTCAATTTGAATGATACAACATACATTCCACTCAAATAAATCAATTCGAAAATTTGACACGAAAGGAATATGCAGCATGAGTTTGACAAAGAAAATCCTGATTGCGCTTGTATTGGGTGTTATAACCGGTGTTGGTTTAAGTTTTGCACCATCAGATGTCTTTTCTGTTGCTGATCAATACGTGTTAAATCCGGTTGGTCAGCTGTTTTTGAATTTGATTATGATGCTGGTTGTTCCAATTGTATTTGTATCCATCGTACTGGGCGCAGCGGGTCTCAGTGACCCGGTAAAACTTGGTAAGATCGGTGTGCAGACAATAACGTTCTATCTCGTTACGACAGCCATTGCCCTATCGATTGGTATTGGCATGGCCTATTTGCTGGAGCCTGGTGCAGAGGGGCATTTTAATATTGGTGATCAAGAATACGAAGAACAAACACCTCCACCTGTTATGGAGACACTGATTAATATTATTCCGGAAAATCCGATAGAGGCTATGAGCAGTGGTGATATGCTGCAAATTATTGCATTTGCTATTTTTATTGGTATTGCCCTGGCTGTACTGGGTGATAAAACTAAGCGGATTTATCGTTTGTTTGAAGAAGCAAATGAAATACTGTTATTTTTGGTCAATCTAGTCATGAAAACTGCCCCATATGGTGCATTTGCCTTGATTGCATCGGCTCTTGGTGATGCGGGACTTGATGCACTGGGATCGATGGCTATGTACATGGTTGCCGTTATTTTAGCTCTTGTTCTTCATGGAGCCTTTACGTACAGTTTGGCAATCCGGGGGATTGGCAAAGGAAGTCCTTTGACATTCTATAAAGAATTTTTTCCAGCCATGTCGGTTGCATTCAGTACATCCAGTTCCAGTGCCACGCTTCCTGTTTCAATGAGAATGGCCCAGGAAAGGCTTGGTGTCAGAAAATCAGTCAGCAGTTTTGTTCAGCCGCTCGGTGCGACAATAAATATGGACGGAACAGGCATCATGCAGGCTGTGGCGACGGTGTTTATTTCGCAGGTGTACGCGATTGATTTAGGATTAGCCGATATTATGATGGTTATTCTTACTGCTACACTGGCAAGTATTGGGACAGCAGGTGTTCCGGGCGTCGGTCTGGTTATGCTGGCAATGGTGTTAAATCAGGTCGGACTTCCAACAGAAGGCATTGCACTGATTATTGGTGTCGACCGCTTATTGGATATGATGCGGACATCCTTGAATATTACAGGTGACGCAGCGTGCGCTTTTATTATTTCAGAAAGAGAAAAACGAAAGGAAACTACCGGTACAGGCTAATGATGAAACGTTACGAATCCCCTTGCAGGATATTAATGCAGGGGGATTTTTTTAATGCACTTTAAGTAAAATACTTTAAAATTGTCACAAAATGTTCTAAAATAATGGGTGTTCCCGGAATGTTTATAAAATTGATATAATTGTACAATTACTGCAATTAGACGTACTCTGTCCAAGCACTTTGCAACCGGTTACAACAACTTTAAGATGAGGTGATAGGAATGGATATGCAGCACATACCTGCACAAGACGGTAAGTACAACCTGCAAAACTATGAAAACATGCGTGAGACGTTTTCATGGGATGATGTCAAACAACACTTCAGCTGGAATGAGACGGGTAAAGTCAACATAGCGTATGAGGCTGTAGACCGCCATGCAGAAGATCCCAGTAAAAAAGATAAAGCTGCGTTATTATATTCGTCACCCGATCGTGAGGAAAAAGTAACGTTTAGTGAATTAAGCAAGCGGAGCAATCAATTTGCAAACGTGTTGAAAAAATATGGGGTTGAAAAAGGCGATCGTATATTTCTTTTCCTTCCGAGAAGCCCGGAATTTTATGTCACGTTTTTCGGTATTTTAAAAACCGGTGCCATTGCCGGGCCGTTATTTGAAGCGTTTATGGAGCAGGCAGTTCGTGATCGTTTGCATGACAGTGAAGCAAGCATGCTGATTACAACGCCGGATTTACTTGAACGGATTCCGCAAGACGACTTACCTGCTCTTAAAGAAATCATTCTTGTGGGTGAAAATAGTGAAACGTCCGATAAATACCTCGATTATCATCAGGAAATGGCGGATGCATCAATCGATTTTGATATTGAGTGGGTTGATCTTGAGGATGGTATGCTTATTCACTATACATCCGGATCCACTGGTAAGCCAAAAGGTGTCTATCACGTTCACAATGCGATGATCCAACATTATGCCACTGCTGAGTGGGTACTGGATTTACGTGAAGATGATGTTTACTGGTGCACGGCTGACCCGGGCTGGGTAACCGGAACAAGTTACGGCATTTTTGCCCCATGGCTTCACGGTGTCACAAATGTCGTCCGCGGCGGTCGTTTCAGCCCTGACGACTGGTATGGCACGATTGATAAATATAATGTGACAGTTTGGTATACGGCACCAACTGCACTCCGGAAGCTGGTCAGTGCCGGTGAAGATGCTGTGAAAAAACATGAACTTTCATCATTGCGGCATATCATGAGTGTTGGGGAGCCACTGAATCCGGAAGTCATTACGTGGGGCTTGCAGACCTTCAATCTGAGAATTCACGATACATGGTGGATGACGGAAACAGGTGCACAGCTGATCGCTAACCTGCCATCACAGGAAATTCGCCCAGGCTCAATGGGCAAACCGATTCCGGGCATCGAAGCATCAATTGTTGACAACGAAGGAAATGAAGTCCCGCCAAATCAAATGGGTAACCTGGCAATCAAAGCACCATGGCCGGCAATGATGCGTCAGATCTGGAAGCGACCGGAAAAATATGAGAGTTATTTTATCAATGGCTGGTATGTATCCGGCGATAGTGCCTATAAAGATGAGGACGGCTATTTTTGGTTTCAGGGCAGGCTGGATGATGTCATTAATACATCCGGTGAGCGTGTCGGACCATTTGAAGTTGAAAGCAAGCTGATTGAGCATCCTGCTGTTGCCGAAGCCGGTGTCATTGGTAAACCGGATCCTGCGCGCGGAGAAATTGTTAAAGCATTTATCACACTGAATAATGGTTATAAAGATTCAAGTGAACTGCTTGAAGATGTACGCCAATTTGTTAAAACCGGCTTAAGTGCCCATGCTGCACCGCGTGAACTGGAAATTAAAGATTCGATTCCAAAAACGCGCAGTGGTAAAATTATGCGCCGTCTGCTGAAGTCCTGGGAGTTAGGATTGCCAACGGGCGATACGTCAACATTGGAGGAGTAAAATGAGGAGGCTGTCACAATTACGTGACAGTCTCATTTAAGGCAATCATTTTTTAAGTAAGTTACTTGTGGAAAGCGCCTTAATGGTACTAAAATGATAATGAAACAAGTTTTGCCTTTATTAGTAAAATGTTTATATACCAACATCTAAAGGAGTGAATTCAAATGGCTAAAATAGCAACTGTTATGACAGACATGTTTGAGGATGTTGAATATACAGATCCGGCTAAGGCTTTCAAGGATGCCGGACATGAAGTGGTAACAATTGGTCCGGAAAAAGGTAAAGACGTGACAGGTAAAAATAAAGAAGTGACGATCACGGTTGATGAATCAATTGCTGATGTAAAGCCGGAAGCATTTGATGCATTGTTTATTCCCGGTGGTTTTTCACCGGACATGCTGCGTGCAGATGAACGGTTCGTCAAGTTCGCCAAACAATTCATGGACGACAAAAAACCAGTATTCTCGATCTGTCATGGTGCGCAATTGCTGATTACGGCAAAAGCACTGGAAGGACGTAAGGCAACTGGCTTCAAATCCATCCACGTGGATATGGAATATGCAGGAGCGGATGTACTGGATCAGGAAGTCGTCGTGTGCAGCAATCAGCTGGTGACAAGCCGCCAGCCGGATGACATTCCTGCGTTTAACAGGGAAGCATTGAATCTTTTAAGCGGCTGACAAAAATCCCCCGATCGCTTGAACAGCGGTTAAGGGGGATTTTTTCAATCCAATTTCCGGATTGTAAAGTTATCCTGCAGGAGCAGCCAGTTTTGTGGAAATGCCAAACCTAATTTCCAGTAGCTTATTCCCAGCAAATTCAATTCTTTGATCATATCAAATTTCGCCTGAATCGATCGTGCATCCTCAAACCATACTTCATGATTGTTCCCCTGTGTATCTGTATACGTGTAGAAGGGTGCCTGTGCTTCGGTATCATATTGAATGGCCACATTTTGTTCGCGTGCTCGTGTAATCGCTTCCTGGGGACTGATGGCTTCAGCAGGTTCGCCGCCCTCTACAAATGGCAGCGTCCAGTCATAGCCGTATAAATTTTGTCCAAGTAAAATTTTATTTGCCGGCATAACACTCAATGCGAAATTAACGACTTTCCGTACTTCATCGATCGGTGATAGCTAGTGGTGGTCCATAACTATAGCCCCATTCGTACGTCATGAGCACTACAAAGTCAGCAATTTCACCATGTGCTGCATAATCATGCGCTTCATACCAAGCACCGGTCTGTTCTGTGCTTGTTTTCGGCGCCAGTGCAGTGGACATTAATAAATTCTCTTCTGATAAGCGCTGTTTTGCTTTTCGCAAAAAATTATTGTAAGCTTCACGGTCTTCGGGCGGCAGAAATTCAAAGTCAAAATGGACATCACTGAACCCGACTTCATTCGCCACATTGATGATATTGTCCAGTAATGTATTCTGTACAGCTTGAACAGTCACGATAATATGTCCAAGTTCCTGGCTGAACTCTCCTTCCTCAAGGTTGGTAACCACAAGCATCAGTGAGGTATTTTGACTGGCGGCAATTTGTGCAAAGTTATTCAGCGGCGGAGCTGTCAGCGTGCCATCACGGTTGATCTGATAGCTGAAAGGTGCCAGGTAGGTCAGGTATGGCGTTGTTTTGGTGGCGGCGTTGATTAGCGTTTGGGAAACTTCTTCCCCCGTAGGCTCGATATAGGCATTTGCAGTGATTTCCGGTTTTGGTTGCTCGGGAATATATAATCGTGTCCCCACAGATAGTGTACTTCCAACCGGAATATTGTTACTTTGCGCAAGCTGTTCAGCAGAAAGACCAAATTGCTGGCCAATCGAATATAAGCTGTCTCCCTCTTGGACAAAATAAAATTGCCCAATAATAGGAATGACCAGTGTCTGGCCTGGCACAAGGTTATTTGGAGCGTCGAGTTCGTTTGCATCTATCAAATCCGCTGGCACAGTTCCGTATGTATTAGCAATGTTATAAAGCGTATCGCCTTGCTGTACCACATGAATCTGCAAAAAATCCCCTCCCTTAAATTCATTTCCTCTTATACAATATGAATTAAGCGGAGAGGATATAACTTAAATTGGATCAATGACAGCATCCATAACGGAACGCATGAGATAGAGCGCGTATTCGTTGCCGTCTTTTTCTTCGGATGCCATACAATTTTCCGGAATATGCATCGTATATTTATACATATAAGCATCCTTTGCCGTAAACAAAATGCAAATGTCGCCGGCGATTCCGGCCATGATCAGATGTGTTCTGCCAAGGTCGTTTAACAGGGCATGCAATGGCGTCTGGAAAAAGGCTGAATGCTGTGGTTTAATCAGGAAATAATCCGAATCATCCGGTTTTATTTCATGAATGATATGCCTGTTTCGGCTGTTTTGACAGTGGTTGAGAATTTTCCGGAAGTCTGAGTGCCAAGTGCCGTAATGATCATTGATGTAAATGATGGGAATGTCATTTTCTTTTCCGAACTGCCTCAACCTTTTTAAATCAGGTAAAATAGTTTCTGTATATTTCAGCAGTTTGCCACTGCCGTCAAAGTTAAAATCATTTATAATATCAATAAATAGAATGGCACTGTTATCAATAGACGTATCCATAAAGCGACTCCTTTCTTCTTTCAGTTTTTCCTTTATAATTGATTTCAAACGTTACGAGGTGTTGAAATGGAAAAAGATGCTGTATATATGCGGGAAGCCATCAAACAGGCTGGAAAGGCAAAAGAAGTGCATGAGGTACCGATTGGAGCGGTGATTGTTTATCGGGATGAGATCATCGCAACAGGTTATAATGTCCGTGAAATATCGCAGAAAACATTATCACATGCGGAACTTTTTGCCATTGAGGAGGCAAACCGAAAAATTGGGAGCTGGCGGCTCGAGGACTGTACCTTGTATGTTACGCTTGAACCGTGTCCAATGTGCGCTGGGGCGCTTGTCCAGTCACGCATTAAACGGGTTGTGTTTGGGGCACCGGATCCGAAAGCAGGTTGCGCAAGTACGCTGATGAATCTGCTGCAGTACGAGCGGTTTAATCATCAGGCTGACGTGACGGGCGGTGTATTGGAAGCTGAGTGCAGTGCTATGCTGACGGCGTTTTTCCGGGAGCTTCGGCAAAAGAAATCATAATTTAAGAAAGATTACTAACCCCCGGTTATCAGTGAAATACGTCTATCAACAAGTTTTCTAATTGTATCCTTCTTACCGGCGGGACAGAAAATTGACTGTAAAATGTATCCACTTCCTGATTATGATTGCATTTTACATGAAATATAAGTATAATAATGATTGCCGTGCTAAGCGGGGAGGTAGCGGTGCCCTGTACTCGCAATCCGCTATAGCGAGGTCGAATTCCCATTTGAGGCTGGATGTCTTTAAGGCCTGCCTCAAGGGAGTGGTGTTGACGCCCAGGTCCTGCGCAACAGGAACCCATGAACCCTGTCAGATCCGGAAGGAAGCAGCAGTAAGTGGTCATTCTTGTGTGCCGCGGGGAAGCCTGAGCCGAGCCATGAACTTGGGTAACGCTTAGGGACATCCGGTCAACAATGGGTGCACGGTATACATAATAAAGAAAGACTGTACCAATGTCATCGTGACAGTGGTGCAGTTTTTTTCATATCTATGGAAAATTTATTAACATAGAGCTGTTTATCTTCATTTTTTAGAATCATTAGCAATTTTAAGCAAATTCATCAGTAATTTTACACATTCTATCAGCAACTTTTGGGTGTTCATCAGAATTTGCGTCTTACCTGTCTATATCCTAAGACTAAATTTTAACTAATCATCCGTCAGGGTTCACATTCACCTATAAAATCGAGTATAATTTAGATAGAAATAAAAAAGGGGAAACGTTCATTATGAGCTATCAGGCACTATACCGCGTATGGCGGCCAAAAACCTTCCAGGATGTTGTCGGACAGACCCACATTACGAAAACACTGCAGAATGCGATTGTTCAAGAAAAATTTTCGCATGCCTATATATTCTCCGGGCCACGGGGAACCGGAAAAACGAGTGCCGCGAAGATTTTTGCGAAAACGATCAATTGTGAACATGCCCCTGTCAAAGAACCGTGTAATGAATGTGCATCCTGCCGCGGTATTCAGGATGGTTCGATTAACGATATTATCGAAATGGATGCGGCATCAAATACAAGTGTTGAAGATGTCCGCGAGATACGAGATAAAGTCAAGTATGCCGCCAGCTCAGTTCCATATAAAGTGTACATTATCGACGAAGTGCACATGATTTCCACAAGTGCGTTCAACGCCTTACTGAAAACGCTCGAGGAACCGCCGAAACACGTTGTCTTCATCTTGGCGACGACTGAACCGCATAAAATTCCGCTGACGGTAGCTTCGAGGTGTCAGCGTTTTGACTTCAAACCAATCTCGAACAAGTCCATTGTTGAGCGGATGCGAACAGTTATTGAAGCTGAACAAATAACTGTTTCGGATGAAGCATTGGAAACTGTTGCACTTGCCGCAGAGGGCGGTATGCGGGATGCGCTCAGTATTCTTGATCAGGCGATTTCATATAGTGATGAAGAGGTACAACTGGAAGATGTACTTGCTGTCACGGGTGGTGTGGCACAGGGGATATTGACAGACGTTGTCAAAGCCATGCATGATCAGGACGTACAGAAAGCTCTATCACTGCTTGATGATTTGATTCAGAACGGAAAAGATCCGGCACGTTTTGTGTATGACCTGATTTATTTTTTGCGCGATCTGCTGCTGTACAAAAGTGCGCCAAGCCTTGAGGATATATTGGAACGTGCCATGGTTGATGAATCATTCAGAGAGCTCGCCGGAAATGTTTCAGAAGACTGGACCCAGGAGACAATCACCCACCTGAACCAGTGCCAACAGGAAATCAAATGGTCAACCAGCCCGAAAGTGTTTATCGAGATTGCCATTTTGACGATAACCAATCGAGGCAACCGACAGGACGCACCGGCGAATGTCGCTGATGCTGATACGGTTTCAAAGCTTATGGGAAGAATTGAGCATCTGGAAAAAGAATTGACTGCTTTGAAGGAATCACCGGCAGCTGCAAAGCAGCCAGCACCGGCAAAAGAACCGAGACGATCGAACCCGAGATCGGCGAAAAACCGTTACAATGTGCCGTATGAGAAAATCCGCCGTGTGCTGGATGCAGCGGAAAGATCAATCCTTAAAGAAGTCCAGTCACAATGGGCGTCATTTTTAAGTCAACTGAAATCGACAAGCGCCCCGGCACATGCTACAATACAGGACAGCAAGCCTGCTGCCGCGTCAAGTGATTCCCTGGTCGTCCAATTTAAATACGAAATTCATTGTTCACTGTTTTTGGATAACCGGGAAACTGTGGAGTCGGTGCTGGCAAGAGTGACGGGCAAGAAGTGGACGATTATACCAATACCTGCGAATAATTGGCAGGAGCTGCGCAATGAATATCTGAGCAGACAAGAGCAATCAGCAGCCAAAGAAGAACAGCAGACGGACCCTCTTGTGGAAGAAGCCCGTAAGCTGGTAGGGGATGAGCTGCTTGAAATTCACGATGAATAGATCATTTTTCTAGGAGGCGTTTTTTTATGAAAGGCAATATGAACAATATGATGAAGCAAATGCAGAAGATGCAGAAAAAAATGATGAAGGCGCAGGAAGAGTTGCATGAAATGACATTTGAAGCATCAGCCGGGGGTGGCATGGTTAAAGTGACGGCCAATGGTAAAAAAGAAATAACAGATGTTGAGATTTCTGAAGAAGTGGTCGATCCCGACGATATTGATATGCTTCAGGACCTGATTTTAACAGCTGCAAACGATGTCATTCAGCAAATCGAAGACAAAACCAACGAAACGATGGGACAATTCACAAAAGGAATGAATCTGCCCGGCGGAATGTTCTAACGTCAGAAAAGAAATAGGATAGTTGACCTTATAAGAAAAACTTCGGCATTCGAATGCCGAGTTTTTCTAATGGGAGGCATATGCATGTATTATCCGGAACCGATTTCCAAACTGATTGACAGTTTCACAAAATTGCCAGGGATCGGCCCTAAAACCGCTGTCCGTCTGGCATTTTTTGTGTTAAACATGAAAGATGATGATGTGGTGGAGTTTGCCAAATCATTGGTGAATGCTAAACGTGAATTAACACACTGCTCAACTTGCGGTCATATCACAGACCAGGATCCATGTGCGATATGTCAGGATACGTCAAGAGATGGCTCGATTATCTGTGTTGTGCAGGATCCGAAAGATGTGATTGCCATGGAAAAAATGAAAGAATATAACGGAAAATATCATGTGCTGCACGGTGCCATTTCACCGATGGATGGTATTGGTCCTGAAGATATCAATGTGCCGGATCTGATCAATCGGCTAAAAGATGAAGCGGTCGAGGAGCTGATTCTGGCTACGAACCCGAATATTGAAGGGGAAGCGACAGCGATGTATATTTCCCGTCTTGTTAAGCCATCAGGCATTAAAACGAGTCGGATTGCCCACGGATTGCCGGTTGGCGGTGACCTTGAATACGCAGATGAAGTGACGCTGTCTAAAGCACTGGAAGGCAGACGAGATTTATAAAGACAGGTGAGGCGTATGGGAAGAAAAAGACGGAAACGAGAAGTGGACGAGCAATTATTGGATTCATTGTTTTTATTGGAACATGAATGGAAGGTCATGCAATCGATTGTGAAAAAAAGTATCGAACCGACTGAAGAAGGGTTTTATAAAGAGGGTATCGCACAAGCTAAATATTTATATCTATTACGGGAAGCCAGACACCGGAAAATCAGTGCTATCCGCTACAATCAATAGATTTCAGTTCTTTTTCCTTATATCCTTTCATATATAAATAGAAAGGGACAAGGAAAAGGAGTGATTCGGCATGAGCTCGACATTGGTCATTTCGATCATGGTGGTATTAATCGTTATTCTATTATTTGTAGGTGCTCCTGTTAAACCAATACGTTTCATCGCGAACAGTACTGTGAAACTGGGAATCGGCATATTGTTCCTGTTCTTCTTTAACGTATTCGGTGGAACAATAGGCCTGCATATCCCTATAAATCTATTTACAGTGATCGTCTCGGGATTTTTGGGTTTGTTTGGCCTGACTTCGCTTGCCGCCATTCACCTATTTATCCTGCCGTAAAAAATTGTTCTGGCCTGCCTTCGTTCAATTTGTAAAGAGATAAGCTCTCCTCGCATATACTTTCATTGCAGCGTCAGTAAAGTTAAAATCCAGGGTATCACTATAAAACTTGGTGAAAGCCAGGTTTTTCTAAAAAAGTTTCAATGATTCGTATAAAATTCGTTAGATTAGGAGATACTAAGCTAACGGAGGTGGGGACATGGAACGAAAAAAAGAAATGGAACGGTGCGGTATTTGCGAAGAAGAAAAGGAATGGGGCATTCATTTATATAAACTATTCATTTGCTGTGAATGTGAAAAAAACATGATTCATACCGAACCACGCGAAGAAAAATATCGCTATTATCTGCAAAAGTTAAAAAATATGAATCAACCAACACTATATTCCTAATCACTCAATAGGTCTCCTGCAAAATCTTTGCAGGAGCCTTTTTTACTGGATTATGATAAA
>Ga0079226_10000119_pt1 | contig 49332 bp, 49 predicted proteins | sample Poulit2014_FD_76345 | JGI IMG/M metagenome (GOLD analysis project Ga0079226, IMG submission 76345) | Agricultural soil microbial communities from Georgia to study Nitrogen management - Poultry litter 2014 | ecosystem: Environmental > Terrestrial > Soil > Agricultural land | place: USA: Georgia...
ATCGGTGTTGCGTCGACAGGAATGAAATATTTCCATCAAGACGATATCAACCATTTGCCGGGAGCCGTTTTTACTGAACCAAATAAACAGTTCGCACAGAAATTTTTAAAAGCAATCGCACAACAACGTTTTTGGGATCGTAGATAATAATTTACCGTGGGATGCTTTGGGTCATAAATTTTTTCGCTTATGATTAGATAGATCAGTTGGAAGTTCATCCCCTTTGTGTAAAATTAAAATGATGGATCGGGAAAATAAATTTTCAAAAAGCGTAGTTTAATTAGTGATAAACTGAACTACGCTGCTTCTATTTTTGTAGCACTATTTTTAAAGGTTAAATTCAACTACCCACACCATGACCCGATTAGCCTTCACTAAATAATTGTTTCTTTTTCCAACGACCGAATACATAATATAATGTAGCAACAATGCTACTAATGACAAAACTTGCCCCCATCCCATATGCAATTCCTTGAGGACCTGCCCATGATGCGAATAATGCAGTTAAAGGATAACGAAGTACCCAAAATGAAATAATGTTTAAAATTAATATTTGATACATCGCACCCGATGCACGCACGACTCCATTTAATACGAAATTAATTCCTAGAAACGGAAAGAAAAAAGCCATCGTTTTTAAATAATTTGTCGCAAACTGGACGGCTCCTGCATCTTGAATAAACATTCGCACGCCTATTTCCGCAAATAAATAAACGACTAGTCCGACGAGCACCATGACGATCAAATTATAAACAAGGGCATAGCGAGTTATTGCATGAACACGTCGCCAATTACGCGCTCCAATATTTTGTCCTGCCATACTACTGACCGCAGTTCCAAGTGCCCCTGCAGGCAACATAATTAAACTGTCTATCCGTTGTGCAGCACCAAATCCGCCAACAACATCCTCCCCAAAAGATGTTACGACACTCATAATTGCGGCTAATCCTGCTGAAATAACAGCCATTTGCAAACCGGACGGAATACCGACGTGGAGAATTACTTTTATTTCTCCCCACTTTGGCACTGAAGGAAGTGTAAATGGAGCAAGTTTATGCCGTAGAACAAAATATACCCCGTATAAAAAAGCAATCCCTTGAGATAAAATTGTGGCATATGCTGCACCTGCAATACCTAATTTGAAACCTGCAATAAAAAGCGGATCGAGTACGATATTTAATATAACCGCTAGTGAGACAAAACGTAACGGTGTGCGACTATCGCCTACTGAACGTAAAACGGCGCTTATAAAGTTATACCCTACTAAAAACAAAATTCCGATAAAATTGATCTGCAAATAAAGCGTCGCATCGGCTAACATGACTTCCGGTGTACCTAATAATCGTAATAACGACTCGGCTAACCAGATTCCACCAACAGTTAATATTACAACGAGCACACTTAAGATGACAACGAATGCGTTCAAATAGTTTTTCAAACCAGCGTGATCATCGCGCCCTTTTTGTTGAGATAAAATCGCTAATGTTGCATTATTTAATCCGATGACAAATGATAAAACAGTAAAAATAAGTGCCGCCGAAACGGCTACAGCACCTAGAGCATTTGCACCGAGTAAATTTCCAATCCACAAACTATCAACAATTTGATACGACGTCTGTAGTAAATCAGTTAACATAATCGGACTTGAAAACACAACTAAATGACGCCATATGTTCCCCTCAGTAAAATCATGTTGCATACTCATTGATCCACATAACACCCTTTTTGCTTTTCTTACGATATTTTAAAAATTCCTGACAGAAGAATCAGCACGTGCCAGTAGACATCCGCCTTTTCCATCAAAACAACACTTTGGATAAATAAATAACAAACGTGACCGTTATTGAACTAAATAACGTTGAAAATAAAACGATTTGTGCAGCAACATCAGGGTGATTTCCATATTCCTCAGCAATTACAGCGCTATTTACCGAGGTTGGCATAGATGAAGCAATTAATACTGCCTGGGCTGTGATTCCCGTTAAGCCTATCGTATAAATCATACCGAGTGCAATAAATGGACCAATTATTAAGCGAAGAAAAAGACTAACATAAACGAGCCCGAGCCCAGATGTAAACTTGATATTCGCAACTTGCGCACCGAGCGTAAATAATGCGAGCGCAATCATCGCATCCGCAATATAATTCGCGGGAACTAATATAAATCCAGGCACAGACACATTAAATGCCCCGAGAAATAAACCTAACAACAAAGCATAAATAACTGGCATTCTCAAATACGCTAACAATGCTTGTAATTTACCACTATCGACAGCTTGAAGCGAAAAAATCCCGTATGTGAAAATGAAAATGTTTTGAAACATTAGAAAAATAACTTGGATTGAAGCTGCGAATGGATCACTTCTAAAAACGAGGTCATTCACAGGTACCCCATAATTTCCAGAGTTAAAGAATAATACACTATTTGAAAATACCGCTTCAGTTCCGTGGGTTAATTTCAGTACTTTCGCAATTAATTTTACAACGATGTACAAAATAAAAACATACAATAAAATAAATGACAATATTTTCATAAATATATTTAATTGAATGCTTGTTTCATATAAACGTACAAATATAAAACCAGGAACTAAAAAGTAAATGTTTAAACGCGCTAACGTCTGTATATGTAGTTGGAATTTCCTTTGACAAATATACCCTATCGCCATCACGATAAAAATCGGTAAAATGATATCCTTTATTATCGTATAAAATTCTAGCAACGCATCACCCCATTAACCGTCGAATGAATAACTCACTCCTATAATATAGATTGTACTTAAAATAGTAGGCACGGTCTATTAATCTTATCTTTTCAGTGTTGATCTTGATTTTATTTTAAACATTCCGATTTCTTTTTTAATTATTTTAGTATAACAACTTTATGTGAAGGAACAATCAATTTCTCCAGTAGGTATTCCGAATTCTCGGCACAGAAAACAGTACTTGCGTTACCTTCAGACGGGATTTTCACCGCGAAGGGAACGAATCAAGCATTTGCGTTACCTTCAGACGAGATTTCTCTCACGAAGGGAACGAATCAAGCACTTGCGTTACCTTCAGAAGAGATTTTCGCCACGAAGGGAACGAACCAGGCCTGTTATCATGTCACTCAAAATTCTGACGCCATGATAGCAAGTCAATTCAAGCAATATTTTTAAAAAAGTTACATTAAACCAGTTACGGAAAAGGAATTCCCCGTCAATTTTAACTTTATATACTAATACATTTAAATACATCCATAGTCCCATAATATAACTCTAGTTATTTATTTACCCAAATCAGGTTGGTTTTTTCAAATACTTATGATATTATTAAAGCAGTCATTAATATCTGAATATTCTAATATATTTATAGTGTGGGGAATTTTTTGAGGGGAGGATTTTATTAATAGATATGTTAACCTTTTCCTTTTATAGTATGATTGTTGCTTGGCTCTTTGGAGGGCTCGGTTCTTTATTAACTAAGCGAAACCCTTCATTATCAAACAAGATTTCATACATATTTGCCTCGATTGGATCGTTTTTTGGTATTTTGACTGCCTTACTTTTATTCATTTCATCAGATCCTTTTATTATTCCTGAATGGCAAGTTGCAACTCATATTTCATTTCACTTTTCCATCGATGAACTTTCAGCGTTTTTTCTCTTTCTTATTTCTGTAGTCGGTTTTATAGTGTCAATCTTCTCTCCTTCATATGTACAAAAATTTAACGGTAAAAAGAATGTAGCGCTTTTAGGGATTGGGTACAATTTATTTCTTCTGTCAATGGTCGGAGTTGTTATTGCTGCGAATGGATTTACATTTTTAGTAATGTGGGAAATGATGTCTATCGTATCATTTTTCCTCGTCATCTTTGAACATGAACAGCGAGATGTTCGTCAATCGAGTAAGCTATATGTCATCATGACCCATTTAGGAACTGGGTTCATTATCGTTTCTTTTCTGTTGCTTTTTTTACACCAAGGAACGCTTGATTTTGCCGCGTTACATACTATACGGGACCAACTTAGTATTGAAACGAAAAACATTATTTTTACACTTGCTTTAATTGGGTTCGGTACGAAAGCAGGTTTAGTTCCACTGCATATTTGGTTACCGAGGGCACACCCTGTAGCACCTACCCACATATCAGCCCTCATGTCAGCAGTCATGATTAAAACAGCATTTTATGGTTTATTGCGTCTCGTTAATGATTTAGTTGGCGTACTCTCATTGTGGGCGGGAATTCTCGTGCTTATTTTAGGGATCATAACGGCAATGTATGGGATTTTATATGGTGTTGTTCAATCAGATATTAAGCGTTTTTTGGCATTTAGTAGTGTTGAAAATATGGGGCTTATTTTTGCGAGTTATGGAACAGCTTTAATTTTCACCACGTTAGAGCAACCTGTCCTAGCAAGTTTTGCTTTATTAGCGGCACTTTATCATACGTTAAACCATGCCTTTTTTAAAGGACTATTATTCATGGGTGCGGGTGCTGTTTATAACGCAACTGGAACAAGAAATATGGAAAAGTTAGGCGGTCTCATTAGGTATATGCCTCGAACTGCACTATTATTTTTAATCGGTGCACTAGCGATGGCATCTATCCCTCCGTTAAATGGGTTTATTAGTAAATGGTTAACGTTTCAATCCCTTTTAAATCTTCCATTTTATAGTGATGGAAACAGTTGGCTTAGTTTACTAGGGACAATGAGTGTGGTCGCTTTATTATTTGTTGGGGCCCTCGTAGCCCTTGGGATTATTAAATTGTTTAGTATTATTTTTTTAGCACAACCTCGTACGAATCGCGTTGAACGGGCGAAAGAGACACCATTATCAATGAGGATTGCGATGGGTTTCATGGTAGCTTTTATCGTTGCGCTCGGGGTTTTACCAGGGTTAATTATTTCTTATATCCAACGAATTACAAGTATGTTTTACCCTGACGTGACGATTTCTGTTAAAGAAATGTTCACGCTACAAACGATTACTAAGGCTAGTTCGACGATTTCGCCTATTCATTTAATCATCGCATTCATCATCATCGGTTTGATTACGTTGTTGGCTCTCACTACAACGGTTGGCAAAAGTAAATATGAAACAGAGGAACCGTGGGCTTGCGGCGTAGCTTTACGACCGGAAATGTCCTATTCAGGTATGTCGTTTTCACATCCTTTGTTACTTATTTTCAAGCCTATATTCGGGAGAAGTTTTACGAGCAGAATGTTTGAACAACGTGTCGTTTTTATGATGCATTTACGTAAAATTTTCACGACTATACTATATGATCCAATCGTGAGGTCGGTTATGTTTATGTCAAGGCAAATTCGCAAAATTCAAGACGGAAGTATCCATTCTTACTTAGCATATATTTTCATTACACTAGTCGTCATGTTACTTATCGTGACACAGTCATAAATAAGCAATTAGTGATTAATTTGGGAGGAGTGCATTCAGTGGCGTTTATTAAAACGTTATTTTTTGCCATGATACAAATTATCTGGCTTTTACTATTTGCTCCATTACTAGTCGGAGTCATGCGTAAAGTAAAGGCTCGTTTACAAGGAAAAATTGGACCTCGATTATTGCAACCTTATTATGATTTGCAAAAGTATTTTCAAAAAGAAGCCGTTTTTTCAAAACATAGCTCTTGGCTCACCCGGGGCACTCCCTATATCGTTTTTATAGCAACAATCATTAGTGCGCTGGCCTTACCTGTAATTGGTAAAGGGTTTGGAACTTTTTCGGATGTGCTCATTTTTATCTATCTATTAGCTATGGGACGTATTTTTACTGCTTTTGCGGCTCTTGATACAGCTAGTTCATTCGGAGGAATGGGAGCAAGTCGGGAAATGGCTTTAAACACGGTTATTGAACCGGCTTTTATCTTGGCATTAGTCGCAGTTATCATTCAGACGAAAACAACGAATTTTTCACAAATTTTAGCCGTGATTAACGATACGACATTTTATGTTAGTTTACCTTACTTTCTTGTTTTTGCCGCAATGTTGTTCGTTATTTTAGGCGAAACAGGCAGAATCCCGGTTGACAACGAGGATACGCATTTAGAATTAACGATGATCCATGAAGGAATGGTACTCGAATATTCCGGAAGGTACCTAGCACTAATGAAATTCAGCTCATTTATCAAACAATATATTTTTATTACGTTATTCGTCATACTATTTTTACCTTTTTACGAAATAAAAATGACGGGATTTTTGAGCGGCTTATTAGCGGTAAGTCTCATCACTATTAAAGTGTTCCTCGTTGGTATATTTATTTCCATTGTAGAAGTTATGTATGCAAAAGTTCGTATTTACCAAGTACCAAAATTATTCGTCACGTCTATGACCCTATCATTTTTAGCGATTGTCGTTCATCTATTATTTTAAACAACTTTAATATGAAACGGCTCAACAAATAAAAATCAAGGAGGGAGCATATGTTAGAACAAATATTAATTTATAGTCTACTGATCGCTGTTATCTTCATGTTACAAGTGCGTAAAGTAGTGACATCGATAAGATTACTAGCGTTTCAATCGATTCTTTTAACCATTTTATCTGTAGCAACCGCTTTTAAAACAGCCACTTGGTCGTTACTGATCACAGCTGGACTAACGTTAGTTATTAAAGCGATTGCAATCCCATTTATTTTATTGTACACAATTGAAAAAATTAATATTAAACGATTTACTGAACCGTATATAAATCGGCAATTTTCGTTTGCGATTGCCCTCGTTTTATTAATTGTTAGTTATTTCGTAACCGCTAATATTCAATTACCGGGAAACGAAGCAGTCCGCGAGTTTTTGCCAGTATCGGTTAGTTTAATATTCTTAGGATCATTTATCATGATTGTTCATAAAAAAGCAATTATGCAAGGGGTCGGATTAATTACAATTGAAAATGGGCTCTTTTTATTAACGATTTCTATCTTTACGGGCATGCCGCTCGTTGTTGAGTTAGGAATCTTCTTAGAATTGCTCATTATGGTAATTATTATCGGTATTTTAGCATCGCGCATTCATTCAGCTTTTCACAGTCTAAGTACCGATAAATTAACAGAGCTGAAAGGGTGAACGTATTGATATTTATTTTACTGTTATTAATTATGCCAGTCATTAATATAGGTAGCGCTTGGCTTATCAAAAACAGATCTATCTCCCAAGTCGTTCATCTTATCAGTTCATTCATCATCTTACTTAGTGGTATTTCCTTACTCGTGCTCATTGTTAATGATGGCCCACTTTATTTGTTCAATAATTATGTCTATATCGATGCTTTTAATGCATTTTTCATCATGATTCTCGTTATCGTTTTCTTTATCGTTACCATTTATTCTGTCGGCTATATAAAAGTCGATATAAGTGAAAATGTTATTTCTAAGCGAAATGTTACGTATTTTTTCACCGGATACCACCTTTTTATGTTAACGATTATTTCCGTTATGATTTTAAATAATTTAGCACTCGTCTGGATTGCGATTGAATTTACAACGCTCGCTTCCGCATTATTAATCGCCTTTTACCGGAGACCGAGCTCACTCGAAGCCGCTTGGAAATATTTAATTATTGGTAGTTTAGGGATTACGCTTGCGCTCTTTGGTATTTTATTTTTGTTCGCCGCTTCAACTGAAGTCGTTTCTAATACGTATGATGCATTTAATTGGACAGTTTTAATGGATATTGCGGCTGACTTGGATCCGATGTGGGTAACCATCGCCTTCGTTTTTGTACTGATTGGATATGGTACAAAGGCAGGATTGGCTCCTTTACATTTTTGGTTACCTGATGCACATAGTGAAGCCCCCTCGCCTATTAGCGCGATGTTATCTGGAGTATTATTAAATACAGCATTATACGGCATGCTACGAATTTATTTAATCGTCAACGAAACATTACAAGGTGCTGTGCAAACGTGGCTTATCTTTTTTGGATTGTTTTCAATCGGTTTAATGGTTCCGTTTATTCTCGTACAACGGAATTATAAACGGATGCTCGCTTACTCAAGTGTCGAACATATCGGAGTGATCGTTTTCGGTATCGGAATCGGCGGTCCACTCGGTATTTACGGAGCTATGTTACATACGTTAAACCATTCACTCGTAAAAAGTATGTTATTTATGGCAGCGGGGAATATATTTCAAAAATTTAAATCGATGGAAATGAGTCGAGTTACCGGGCTTTTCAATCGTATGCCCTTTACATCAGTTGTTTATACGATCGGAATTTTGGCGATTGCAGGGACACCACCATTAAATATTTTCATTAGTGAATGGACCATTATGTTGGCCGGATTCAACGCACAAAAAATGTTACTCACCATTCTATTTATCACCTTTATCTTAGTAATTTTTGCTGGAATGATTGTCGCTTTAGCACGAATGACTTTCGGTGATGCAAATGATGACATCGTACGAGGTGAAGTAAGTTTATGGACATCGATTCCGTTAATTATTCCCCTTATATTAGTAATTGGACTCGCTTTTTATATTCCAAATGCCATCGAAACAGCGATTTTACAAATTGTATCGATGTTTAATTAGCTACGTTGTCGCACGGTCATTACGCATAGTGCAAATAATATACATTGCATAAGATTAGGATAATATCTTCATAAATGATTAGTCCATATATTTGTGTAAAAATTGAAATTAACATGAAGGTAATCTGAAGAAGCTCGGCGTTAATTACACATTAATCCAGACATAATCCTTAAAAGTCAAAGGAGTGAATTTACGATGAAACAATTACAATCACGATTTACTGAACAACTGGAAGATATTTATATACAATACGAAAAAACATTGCCAAACATGCTCACGTATTTCGTTGAAAAGGAAGATTTAATAAACGCAATAAAACGAATAAAGGATAATGATGCACGATTTATCACGATGGTCGGTTCAGACGAGCGACATCGAGATGAAAAATTTGGTCTTTATTACGTTTTTGCTCTCGATGATGCGCAAGCATTGATTACAATTCATACCCGGATTCATAAATCAGATCCAACATATCCGTCGGCCACATCTGTTCTGAAAAACTGTAATTGGTATGAACGGGAAGTACATGATTTATTAGGAATCGTACCTGAAAAACATCCACAATTAATTCCTCTTATGTTACATAAAGATTGGCCTAAAGATACGTATCCGTTACGTAAAGATTATTCACTCACACAAATGCAACAGCCTGAAACGAGTCAAGATTGGTTTACGACTACTTATGAAGGCGAAGGAGTAACTAAAGTTCCCGTTGGACCTATTCATGCTGGCATAATCGAACCAGGCCATTTTTCATTCGGTATAGCCGGTGATGCAATCCTTCACTTAGATGCACAGTTATTTTTTAAACATCGTGGCGTTGAAAAAAGAAGTGAAGGTATGTCGATTGAAGAGGGATTACTTTTAGCCGAAAGAATTTGTGGTATGTGCTCAGTTTCTCATGACGTCTCATATAGTTTAGCAATCTAAAACATGAGCCAAACATTAGTTCCAAGAAGGGCACAATTGTTACGAATGATATTTTTAGAATTAGAACGTTTATATAATCACATAGGGGATATTGGTGACATTTGTTCAGGTGCCGGTTTTCATATCGGCACGAGCCATGGAGCACGACTGAAAGAGTCCTTGCACGAGTTGAATGAACAATTTACCGGTCATCGATTTTTGCGAGGAGCAGTTACTGTCGGTGGGATACGACGTGACCCTCTTTCAAGGGAAATTAATTATTTAGCATCTGGCCTTAGGAAAATACGCCGTGACTTTCATGAAATTATAAATATTATTTTAGATCATGAAATAACGGTTGAACGGATGACGACAACTGGGATTTTAACGAGTGAAACGACGGAAGAATTAGAAGTTGTTGGCCCAGCAGCAAGGGCAAGCGGACGCAACATCGACGTTCGAAAAAGTCACCCTTATCTTTTATATGATGAATTTAATTTTACGGTACCCTCTTTTGAACAAGGTGATGTATTAGCTCGTGTCCAAGTCCGCATTGAGGAAATTTTTGAATCATTTTCATTGATTTCACAATTAATTGACGCACTTGAAAATGGTCCAATCAAAACTGAAGTAGATACAATCAAGCCATTCTCTGTCGGGATTGGCATTACCGAATCTGCCCTCGGTGAAAACGTCCACTGGATAATGGTGAATGAACAAGGGACCATTGAGCGTTACCGGATTCGTTCAGCCGCTTATAACAATTGGCAAGCGGTCCCAACAACCGTAAAAGGAAACATAGTACCTGATTTTCCGATCATTAATAAAAGTTTTGAATTATGTTACTCATGTTGTGATCGATAATGGAATAATGGAGGGACAGAAATGATTAATATTTGGCGAAAAATTTTAAAAACTGGTACCGTAACAAAAGAGTATCACGCCTTATTACCATCACAAAATTTTCGTGGGAAATTATCAGTCACTATCGATCAATGTAATGAATGTGAAACGTGCGTGGAGGCTTGTCCGGTTGGAGCTATTTCTTTAAAAATGACAAAAAAAGATCGAACATTAACGATTGATTATACGAAATGTTTTTATTGTGGTGTATGTGTAGACGCCTGTCCAACCGGCGCTATTAAGCAGACAAACGCTCAAAAAAACAGCAGTAAAAAACGAAAAGATCTTATTGAATCTTTTAAAACTACGCGGACTAAAGAGGAGGATTAACGTGGAAGCAACCGGAAAACAACTTGAAGAGAAAATTAATCAATTATTCGGAAAATCTTTACATATTCGCCATGTCGATACGGGGTCTAGTAATGCATGCGAATCGGAAATGACGGCATTATTAAATCCTATTTATGATATTCAACGGTTCGGAATTGACTTCGTCGCCTCACCACGTCATGCGGATATGCTCATGGTAACTGGCGGTGTTACACGTAATTTGGAACGTTCATTACGAAAAACATTCGCTGCAACTGCACAGCCGAAAATGATTGTCGCTGTTGGAACATGTGCTGTCGGAGGTTGTATTTTTGGTGAAACATACGCAAATTATGGTGGCGTTCATCGTATCGCTCCTGTGTTTGTTAATGTTCCAGGGTGCCCTCCTCGTCCAATTGATATATTAAAAGGTGTTTTACTCGCGGTTGATCGGTTAATAGATTACAAAGAGAAAAAAACAGTTTAATCATCTGCTAGTTGAATAACAAATACGTTAACAGTCTATCTGACTCATCGATCGGCACCAGTGTATGATTATGACTTCTGCTGAATCAAATATCGCTTTTAAGCACACTATCAACATGTTTCAAATGCAATGCTAATTTCGCTAGTTTGATTACTCATTCGTATATCGATGGCACAACTCCACTTTTGAAGGATGTAAATCTAGATTGTGTCCAGATTTATGTGTATATTTAATGCTGGAATTTATCAGAAAGCAACTTCCATATTAATTACGATATTTACACAATCATATAGACTTAATCTAAATCTAATCACATCATTTAAAAGTTGAAGCTATGCCCAGGTTAAAACAAAACAACGATAGTCATTGATTTTTAAATTTTCATAAACTAGCGTTGTAGCATCTCATCCCACACCAAATGGTCAGCAAACTCTTGCAACTGGTCCTCATTATTAATATCGTGTGAGAAAAAAGGAACGAACATTATTTGTTGTTCAGTGAATTGCTCATTTATTTTTTCTAAATAGTGTTGTTCTAACTTTTTTCTATCACGGAAAAATTGGCCTTCATCTTGTTCAGGTAAAATACGATTGACGACGAGCGTTTTTACATGTAAATCGTATTGGGCGAGTAGTTCAATCGCCTCTTTCGTCTCGACAATCGGCAACTGCTCTGGATTTAAAACGAAAATAAACCCTGTCACCTTATCGTCGAGCATAACTTCGCGAGCTTTTTTAAAGCGGCGTTGACGTTCTTTTAACACATCGAATATTGGGTCCTCTATTGGCTCCCCATCATGTAATAATTGTGAATAATTCTTCTTCGTTTTCTGTCTTTTTTCAAGCAATCCCTCAATCCAAACACCCATTAATTCTGGTAGGGATAATAGTCTAATTGTATGGCCGGTTGGAGCTGTATCGAAGACAAGATGATCGAATTTGTCGCTTTCCTCAATAATGATTGAAATTAATTTATCAAATAAAGCTGCTTCATCAGCACCTGGTGAAGCCTTTGCCGTATCAAGCTGACGATGTACCTCTTCCATCATCGTTGGTTGGACGACACCTTTAATGTTCTCCTTAACACTTTGTATATATTGTTCTGTTTCATATGCAGGATCAATCTCAATACTATATAAATTCTCGTTTATTTTAGTTTGTTTTCCACCTATTTGCATATCAAATATATGCCCGATATTATGGGCCGGATCTGTTGAAATTAACAATGTTTTCTTACCCGACTCAGATAATTTTAGCGCCAAAGCTGCTGATGTCGTTGATTTACCAACTCCGCCTTTACCGCCGACGAATATTATTTTCTTATGATGAATACTCATTATTTCACCTCTCTAATGATGTAGTTTACCATTTTGACTTATTATTAAGTAAAAGAAGGAATTTTGAGATTAAATATACGCATAAACTAGATCGTGACTACTTTCCATAAAGTAAGCCCGAAAATAAACAAACCCAATTTAACAACAGCGAATCCCTGAGAGTGGTGATTTCTCCATTCCCATTCGTAAATGCCATTCATGAAATTCTTCAATGATATATGGATATAATTCTAGTGAATAGTAAAATACCGGATTCGGAATTCCAATCATTTCGGAATAAAGTAATAAAAGAAATACGTCATCTTCATTACGTAATTCACGAGCAATTTCTCCTTTATGCGGCAAACTGATGACATCCTCATAATATTTAATTGCTTTTTTTATCTTTTCTAGCATCAAACAAACTCCTTTCATACCGGTATACGTTTATTCTTCTTACATTAAAATGGAAAGAAAAAGGTACTGAGACACAGATGGTGACAGCCCTCTTTTCTTCCCTATCAATGCAAATGGATCATGTTTAAATGTAACAAAAAGACGATATAAACGATTCAAAAATACTATTCCATTTCGACTTCACACATTTTTTCAAACGTAATTACTACAATCTTCCTTTTTTATGATCAACGACTACATCGCATCGGAATCGTCATCAATCCTATTGCTATCTACCCGCTTCGTCAATTCAGCGAACGCAGTTAACGCAATCCAAAACGCAAAGACGAAAATAATAGCTCCGAAAATGAATAGTAAATTGTTTTGGTCTGAACCGAACCAGGACCATTGGAAGAACACTTGTTGGAACATTGCCAGCAAGGTCGTACCTAACACGAAGAACATCGGAATTAATACTGGAATATAATTTCTTCCGAGTCGTCGTAACCAAACGGCAATTAGAAGTAAACTAATCGCTGCCAACAATTGGTTCGCTGTACCGAATAAAGGCCAGAGTAAATATCCTCCTGAACCAAATCCTTGCGGTCCTTCAGGTAATAAGACGAGTGCAGCACTTGATAAAACCGCAACTGTTGTCGCTACATGCTTCTTCTCTAATGCAGGCACGTTATACTCCATCCCTAGCTCTGCAATAATGTAACGCATTAACCGAACAGAAGAATCAAGCGTCGTCGCAGCGAAACTTACAACGATTATCGAAACAATCGTTACTGCAATTTCATTCGGTATTAATATTCCTTCCGCTAATTTAGATGCACCTTGAACGAAATTCCCTAAACCAGAAGCATTCGCATCACCAAAACTAGTGTAGACGCCTAGAAATTCTTCCCTGGAAGAGAATAGTGTCACAACTGCTAAAATCGAGATTAACGCTAAGACACCTTCACCTACCGCACCTAAATACCCGACAAAACGAGCATCCGTTTCCTTATCTAGCTGTTTAGATGAAGTTCCTGAAGATACAAGTCCATGGAACCCAGATATCGCACCACACGCTATTGTAATAAATAGTAACGGGAACCAGGAAACGTCCTGTACCGAGTTAGTAGCCGGTGCTGTAATCGTAGGATTCGTAAAAATAAGTCCTAAATATAAAATACCTAATCCAACGACAAGCTGGTGTGAGTTAATAAAATCACGCGGCTGTAACAATGTCCAGACCGGTAATGTTGAAGCGATATAGACATAGACCATTAAAATCATAATCCAAATAAAAAATGCTGTTCCGACGGTCGATAGTCCGAATAATCCCGTACCATCTTCCCCGCCCATATATCGGACTAAATCAATTTGTAAAAATTCAAATTTACTCGCAAAAATTGCTGCTGCATACATAATGACAAGCGCTATTAAAGATGGTACGAGCATCTTCTGCTGACGTTTGTACACTGCATACCCAATCCAAACCGCAAGTGGAATTTGAATAAACACCGGAAATACACTCGATGGAAATGTAATAAATAAATTAGAAATTACCCAAGCAAATACGGCGTTTACCATGAGTACTAATATTAAAATTATAAATAAAAACAAAATTTTAGCACGTTGACCAATTAATCGATCTGCAATAGTACCAACAGATTGCCCTCGATTTCGGACAGATAAAACTAACGTACCGAAATCATGCACTCCCGCTGCAAATACTGTACCTAAAATAACCCAAAGAAATGCAGGAACCCATCCCCAGTAGACCGCAATTGCAGGTCCTAAAATTGGTGCAGCACCTGCTACAGATGTAAAGTGATGCCCCCATAAAACAAATTTATTCGTTGGAACAAAATCAACTCCGTCTTCGTACTTATGTGCGGGTGTCTCGTAGTTGGGATCTAGACGGAAAATTCTCTCAGCAATATACTTAGAGTAATACCTGTAACCTAAAGCCAAAACGACCATACCAATAAGAGCGACAACAATAGCATTCAATTTTATTCCCCCCTAATTTTTATCCACCCCAAAGCGTAACCGCTTACAACTCAGGGTTTTTTGTAAATTTGTCTATCAATTTAAGTTATACACGAAATTGTCGAAAAACTCAAGCTTTATTTGTATTAATTGGTAGTAAAGGATCGAAAAGGGAAGTCCAGTCATTTAAATTATTATTTTTTCAATTATAATAGATATAAACATACAACGTTATAAGGATGTGAATATGAATGGATTTAATCATTCGACAGGCCAAATTACGTGATCAGGATACATTAGTTGATATCGGTATTCATGATGGAAGTTTTGTGAAAATAAAACCGAACATCAATGATAATGCTACGAAAGAAATAAATGCAAACGGAAACTTAGTTTCACCCCCTTTTATAGAATCGCACGTCCATCTTGATGATGCACTTAGTGTTGGGTCCCCACGTTTCAACAAGAGCGGGACATTACAAGAAGCAATTTCAATTGCCTCAGATAGAAAAACGACCATCTCGATAGGTGAAGTAAAACAAAATGCAACACAAGTTATTAAGTGGCTTGTTGCAAACGGCGTCTTAAAAATTCGTGCACATACTGATTTCACCCCTGACTTCACAAAATTAAAGGCTATTTTAGAAGTTAAAGAATCATTAAAAGACATCATCGATATCCAAGTCGTTGCGTTTCCCCAAGAAGGGATTTTTGTCCAACAAAATGCAAAGATGTTGTTAGAAGAAGCTGTGAAAATGGGAGCAGATGTTATCGGTGGGTTACCCCAAGCAGAAATCACTCGCGAAGATGGGATTGAACAAATCCGTTATATTTTTAAACTAGCAGAGACATACGATAAATTAATTGATATTCATACTGATGAAACAGGCGACAATCAATCCCGCTATTTAGAAGTAATTGCAAAATATGCGCTTCGTTACAATATGCCCGGACGTGTCACGGCAAGCCATACGACTGCATTACATAATTACCAAAATGACTACGCTGCAAAAGTAATTGGCCACGTAAAAGAAGCGGAAATGAATATCGTAACTAACCCTTTTTCAAATGCAATTTTACAAAATAGATTAGACGGTTATCCAAAATTTCGAGGCGTAACGAGAGTTGATGAACTACTTGATGCACGTATTAACGTCAGCATCGGGAACGATAATATTATGGACCCATTTGGACCACTAGGAAGAGGGAGTATGCTACAAGCCGCTCACCTACTTGCACACACCGCCCATTTAACGAATAACGATCAATTAAACAGCCTATTTTCAATGATCACGAATTATGGTGCAGCGACATTGTATACCGAAGATTATGGTATTGAGGTAGGTCTGCCTGCTGACTGTATTATTTTAGATGCTAAAAGTCAATGCGAGGCAATTCGGTTAACGAGCGAATGTCTTTACGTTATTCGTCGCGGAACTATAATTGTTGAAACGCAACCGGCTAAAAGGACATTACGAATAAATGGGGAACACCACGATGTCGATTTTAAATTAAACCAACATTGAACTTCCACATCGTCGTTCATAATCATTTAATCGTGTAGTAGACGATGCCCTACACTATGGTATGATTCATTTTCACGTTTAATTCATCTATTAGTGCCTCATATTCTATCGGCATCGTCTAATAAATTAACGGAAGACATGTTCGACGTCTGTGTAGTATGGAAGACGTGCTTCCCATCGGCATGGAGGCATAACTAATAAACGAAAGATGTGTTTACTCTAACATAGCGGAACTTTTTAGTGTCGTATGTACGTAATCTTTCGTTTTTATTCGTATTTTTCGGGATGACGTTAATTTCACAAAAGATTGATTGCCCTTTTAATTATTCCTGCTAACCGCTTCTTGATAAAGACGCTCGTTTCCTTCCGCTAATAATCGCGCTGTTTCATCCCAATTCGCTGTACTTAATTTGGCCGTTTCTTCAGAAGTTAGTTTAGTTGTATATCCATAAGGAATGATTTTACCATTAATTCCAATGCGCGCTGCATGTTGGGCCATGTCACTCGTCACCTTTTCAAAAGAACTACCTTTTAATTTTGTTTCAAAATATTGACGTGTTTCATCACTCTTAAAGACAAGTATAAATTTATCTTGTAAAAATTGATCGTTATGACGAATAAAAAACTGTAGTTCACCATTACTTTCTACCATTAATATTCCAACTTCCTATTTATTTTTTAGTAATCCGTTAAATAGTATCATCACTATCTCATCGAATCGTTCGTGATTTATTTTGCTTTATCATCAAACACAACATCCAACAATGAATTCAACAAGACGATGATTATTTTTGTTCCTAAAGATAAACTAATACTACTAATCAGTAATTCCACGATTGAAATGACCATATAATTTCCTAAAAATGATATGATTAACTGTATTGTAAACGATTCTAATCTTCCTTTTGTATACTGAACGGTAAGTTTCCGTAAACCATCAAAAAAGATATCCACTACAAACCCAATCATAAAATAGGCTAGGACAAATAAAATTAATGACCATATTGAATTGTATTGAATCCCCAGTAATGTAAATATTCCCGCAAAGCCAAAAAAGAAAACACCTAATATAAATAAGATAGGAATACTTATTAGTAGTAGAATTATGAACATGACGATTAGTTTACCCGTAAAACTAGCTTTTGGAATCTCATCATCTTTATTATGTAGGTCAGCCACTAATAGTCCCCTTCCCTTTTTCGATATGAATTCTTCTTCAATTATAACCATAATTACAATTTAATTGTTAATTTCACACACATGTTCCTAGAAAAATAGTGACTCAATCCCGAAGAAACGAGTCACTATTCATTTTTTGTCCATAAATGATGTAACTATTTCCAGTAATTGTTGGCTGCTGCAATAGTCTGATAATGAATTGCGATAACTTGTGATGCAAACGTTAAACTATCCGCATCATTCGCATACTCCGGTCGTAATTTTTCCCTAACTTCTGCAGACGTTTGTGTATATGCGACACCTTTGCGGGCTAACGTAATTGCCAATTCGAACCCTTCTTGTGGAGTATCTGTTTGCAAGCTTGTCAACCAATCTGACATAATTATCATCCCCTTTAGCTTTCTTTTTAGTATATAAAAAGATTGCATGTTTTTCATTACTTTTCGGCAAATGATATTGTAATTATTGTTGGCAATAGATTATTTTGCTGACACGTTTCATAAAAAACAATATACAAACGCTGGAGAAAACGTTATATTAAAAGTACCTACAAATTCCTTGAAAATTAATACACTGTGAAAACAGCTACATAAATTCGGTAAATTAGAGGTGAAAATATGAAAAAGTCATTAGAAGAACGCGTTGAATATTTAGAAAACAAAGTAGAACAATTAGAAAAACAATTACAATATGAATTGGATTCCACGACATTTCATCGTGCAAAAGAAGAGGATGTATCAACCCCTATTCAAAAGAAACAATCTATTCCCAAAGAAAAAGCCCCTATCCCTGTTTCAGCTGATCATATTATCCAAGCAACTGAAACGGGCAACGTAGAACGAGCTAGCACAAAGTTAGACAAACAACCGACATCAAAAAGTGAACCGATTGAATGGGAGAAATTTATATTTCAAACATTACTGCCGCGTGTATTTATTTTTATTTTAATATTAGGTGTTTTATGGGGATTAAAAGCCTCCTATGATTATGGATTAATTACTATTCAAATTATTTTAACGTTAAGTATTCTCTTATCTGTTGCAATGGCAGCACTTGGAGTGTTACAAATAAAAAAGAACCGGCGTATCTTAGGGCAAGTACTTATCGGCGGTTCAATTCCCATTTTTATGTTAACTATCTTCTCAATGCATCAAATGTATTTTATGATTGGACCTAGTCTTGCCATGGCGCTTAATATTGTTGCTATTATTGCTGGAATTGCCTTTTCCTATGTTTTTCGTTCCGAAAGTATCGGCATTATTAGTGTAGTCGCGGGAGTTCTCGTACCTTATTTAATCATTACGATTGTACCTAATTATTACGTCTTCGTCGCTTATGAAGCAGCACTTTATTTATTATTTTTAAGTTTGGCATTAGCTTTAAATATGAGAGTCTTATACTTTGTAGCAACGTTTTTCCTGCATATCGCTATTTTAGCCATGCATTTATTTTCATACGTACCAACAGAATTTACTCTTTTAACTATTATGCCGATCGTGTTTCAACAAATAGCCTTATTCGGAGGGTTATTACTAACAAAAATAAGGCTCACAACCCAAGCGTATACACTACTAACTAGTTTATTATTAACATCGATTTGGATTGGGGCTTTATTAGATAAAACGGAAGCGACTACACTATTTATCGGGCTAGCTATTATGTATGCGCTCAGCTTTTACTTGTTCAAGGAGGATGAAAAAAGAGCGCCGATTTTTATTGTTAATTCAACACTAGCTTGGTTATTCATCTTTTTAGTTCAAGGATATGAAATCGCCTATGAGGTTTTATTAGTTGTAACTTTCATTCATATTTTTTATGCGCAACGATATAAAACATATTTTCTACATTATATTTTAGCGACTATCCAGTACCTCATCGCTTTTATTCTGTTTAGTTCATACTACATTGAAGATTGGGTATCGTATGAAATGTTGCACAAGTTAACATTCCTAATTGCAACTGTCGTTATGTTAACTTTTATTAGTAAACGGACATCTTTAACAAAGTTTTATCAATTTGGATTACCGTATTTTGCATTCTTATTATTATTTTTCAGTAACGATATCGCTAACCTAATTGCAAAACAACGATATGCATTTGATTCTATGCCACTCATCTTAAGTAGTTTCTGGGTAATCATTGCCATTGGTTATATGATTTTCAGTAAAATTACATCGATAACGATCGGGAAATTTATCGGTGCAGCAATTTTATTTTTCACAGTTGCAAAAGTAGTCCTACTCGATATCAGTTTTATGAGCATGACTTTCCGTGCAATCCTCTTTATCGGACTCGGGCTGATTGGATTACTTATTTCTCGGGTTTACAACAAAAACTCAAGCAATAATCGAGAATCATAAACCTACTATACGTTGAAAACATTTTGAAATAATCGTGAGGAATACGCTAGATAAGTTAGGAGAATTATTGTTTCTGGTAGATGTTATTGTGATCGAATAGTAAGAGCGTCAACCGGATTTTATATAAATAACAAAATTAACTTAGAGGTAACCAAAGGAATTTAACAAATCTTCTACGGGTCGGCTGGATTTCCATAAGGTGAGGACGAATCGAACATTTGCGTTACCTTCAGACGAGATTTTCCTCACGAAGGGAACGAATCAGACATTTACGTTACCTTCAGACGAGAGTTTCTTCACGAAGGGAACGAATCGGACATTTGCGTTACCTTCAGACGAGATTTTCTTCACGAAGGGAACGAATCGGACACTTGCGTTACCTTCAGACGAGATTTTCTCCACGAAGGGAACGAATCAGACACTTGCGTTACCTTCAGACGAGATTTTCTTCACGACGGGAACGAATCGGACATTTGCGTTACCTTCTGACGGATTTTTCCTCACGAAGGGAACGAATCAGACACTTGCGTTACCTTCAGTAGCGAATTATCACACGATATAAATTTCTGAAGAAGTATAGCATTAAATTCACACATAAACTTATACACAATCTTCAACCGCTTACGAGTAGTTGACATAGAGGAAGAACAATAAAAATATTGTTCTTCCTCTTACTTATTAAAAATTTATGATGTTTTCCGCAAGTCACGAAATGGAATGTGCTTCCAAATATCTTTCCCTCAAATTCCATAAAAAAAATTTATAGTAGGGTTTCCTATAAATATTCCCGTATGTCCTCGATACTTGTAAGGCCTTCTCCGTCCATCATTTTCATGATAATAACCGTCAGGACAGAATTATCTAGTTTATGAATTCCCTCTTTAATGTCCTCGGGAACTTTTTTAAAATTTGAAATGAGTCCCTGCTCAATCATCTCAATTAGACTATTTCGTCGGCCTTTTTCCATACCTTCTTCTAAGCCTTTTTCTAAACCTTTTTCTAAACCTTTTTTCATACCTTCTTCACGAAGTATATCCGCTATTGTCATTGACAAGTCACTCCCTTCTGGAAATGTATTTTCAATTTCTTCAATTATTTCTTCCATATGCCCTTTAGATAATTGATTCGCCGACCCGAGAACGTAACGAATCATCGTTTTAAAATATTCAATCCCTGTTTGTTTATCCTCTAATTCATTTAAATAGCTTACGGCACGATAAAAAGAATTCAACAAACTCTTCGTATCCGCGGTTAAAATATCACGTAGCAGAGTTAAACTAATTCTAGTTTGTGCATCACCTTTTATTTCATCGTCTGAATATGTGGTAATATCGTACAGTAAATATTCGAAGTTTGGAACATAGCCTTTTAAATCTTCTGGTAATTTACTGTATCCATTTAACATACTTCCTAAACTAGATGGTATGTGCCATTCCGCTTTTCCATGGTAAACTACGAGTGGAAGCACGATTGGTATTTCACCTAAATCTTGATCCATTTTAGTTTCCCAAATCTCAATCATATAACGCAATAACTGTAATGCAACACCCTTATCCGGATAACTTTTATGTTCAAACAGAAAATAAATATATCCCTCAACATTTGCAATATTGACTTTAAATAACAAGTCTGAAAATGTTTCTTCTAATTACCCATCAATAAAAGTATCTTTTTGGGCCTCCAACGTATCGATATTAATGTGATTAATTACTGATTCAGGCAAATAATTGGCTAGAAAATCTTTAGCAACAGTTACATTACCAAACGTTTCCTTAAAAAACTTATCGTGTGGATTGCTTATTTTCACGTACCAATTCCTCCTTTTTACCGAACGAATCCTTATTTATATTATACTATTTTAACCCCCGCTATTTCAATAACACTTTGTTTTCGTGCGTGATTAACCTTAACATAAAGTTGTAAGAATACTTTTAAAATAAAGAGTTATTATTTACCTATTGTATAACTATTCAATTCGTTGTATAGTTGCTTGCGGGTAGTATATTTTTTAGGAGAAATGCAATGAATAACTTTACATTAAAAGATCATATAAAATTTATCGTTCCGTCACTTATTGGTGTTTTTCTATTTATGACACCGATTAAGGTAGCGGGTGATTTTACAATACCTATCGCTGTGCTAGCAGGATTTATCCAGGATTTATTGACAAATTATCTGTCGCTTATCATGATGTTCATTGTTGTAGTAACTGGGCTATTGACACTCTTTTTTAGAGTTAATGCTAACCTAATAAAAGATAGTCCTTTTTTACAGCGGCTATTTTTAGTAGGCAATTTTTGGACAGTTGTGCGAATTCTAGCAGCCGTATTCGCCTTTATGGTATATTTCCAATTGGGAACGGAAGCTATTTATGGTGAAGATACGGGGCAGTTATTGTTAGACGATTTATTACACGTCTTATTTTCCGTTTTCTTATTTGCCGGATTCTTTTTACCTTTATTAACGAACTTCGGTTTATTAGAGTTTATTGGTTCGTTTATGACAGAAATCATGCGTCCTTTATTTCGTTTACCGGGACGGTCATCAATCGATGCACTCGCATCTTGGATTGGCGACGGGACCATTGGAGTTCTTTTAACGAGTAAGCAATATGAAGATGGTTATTACACGAAACGAGAAGCCGCCATTATCGGGACTACCTTCTCAATCGTTTCGATTACGTTTACGTTAGTCATTATTGATAAACTAGCATTAACACCTAAATTTCTGCCCTTTTATTTCACCATTGTTGTAGCGGGATTTATTGCGGCTTTAATTATGCCACGAATTCCACCATTATCAAAAAAAGAAGATAAATTTATCGATCCAACTAAAGGAAAATTAGATGAATCTATTCCGAACGGATATAATACTTTTTCTTACGGGTATGAAAAGGCACTTAAACGAGGACAACAAGAAAAAAGTTTGCAGCAATTTATAACTGAAGGTGTCAAAAACGTGATCGATATGTGGATGGGAGTTGCTCCTGTCGTGATGGCGTTTGGACTTATCGCATTAATCGTTGCAGAATATACATCATTTTTTCAATGGTTAGGAATTCCGTTTATTCCAGTATTAGAATGGATGCAAGTACCTGAGGCAAAAGAGGCTTCCCAAACAATTTTAATTGGTTTTGCGGATATGTTTTTACCAGCCATTATCGGTTCATCCATCGCTTCAGAAATGACACGGTTCATTATCGGTGCCTTGTCCGTCACTCAACTCATTTACATGTCAGAAGTTGGCGGGTTATTATTAGGCTCAAAAGTACCAGTTTCGTTTAAAGATTTAGTCGTTATTTTCTTATTACGTACGATTATTACATTGCCTGTCATTGTTTTGTTAGCTCATATGTTTTTTTAAAATATGAAACAACAGTATAAAACTGTGTCCGTGGAATGCTGATTGATTTTAGCTGTTTCACGGACACGGTTTTTTTTACTCCCACATAACTCCTCACCCTTCCCCACCCACAACATCTTCCCTGACTACACTACATGAATTACCGTTTTGTTTTCGCAAAGTAAATATGTAAAGTATTTTTTTGCTTTTGCTGTACTGAACGTTTAGTATAGTAACTATAATGATTGATAGGATGATTAATTATGAATAAAAAAGAACAACTTCTCATTAATGCAGCCAAAATAATTTATGAAGAAGGTATTCAAAAGCTGACAATGGATTACTTGGCTAAAACAGCTGACATAACAAAAGGCGGGGTCCTTTATCACTTTGAAAATAAAGCTGATTTACTACTACAAATGAATGAAATGGCTATTCAAAAATATGAAGACACGTTGAACCATTATCTTTCTCAATTATCGGGTAGTTCCCTATTTACACGTGCCTATGCATATGCAACCCTCGACTTCTTTAAAAATCCAGAAACAGCCTTACTTCCGGCCGTTTTTATAACATCGTTAGAGGACGAGGGGAATTTTGCATTATGGAAGCGCACATCTGCAAAATGGGAAGAACAATTCCAACTTGATAGTGGAGATCCAACTGAAAATCTAAAACTACGCTTAATTTGTGATGGGATTTGGTTTTCCATCCTTTATAGCGCGGATCATTCTTTAGACAGTCAAATTGAAACACTCGTTTTAAACTATTGTGATTTATTAGAGAAGGAGCCAAGTTAAATGGGGATATTTTATTTACTAACGGCAATTGTTTCTGAAGTTTTTGGCTCGAGTATGTTGAAGTTAAGTACGATTGCCAAAAGTCGACTTCCCGTAGTCGGTATTATTGTAGGGTACATCGTTTCTTTTTATTTACTTTCACTTGCACTTATTACCATTCCTCTTAGCTTCGGATATGCAGTATGGAGTGGATTAGGAACGGCATTAACAGCCATTGTCGGTGTGTACTTATTTAAAGAAAAAATAAATAAACAAACTGTGATAGGAATAGTGCTTTTAGTGATTGGCATTATTCTTATGAGAGTTTAATGAAGGAGTTTTTTATATGCGTGGGTATCTGCTATTACTAGTATCAATTATTTTTGAAGTTGCTGGTTCCGCTTTTTTAAAATTAACGAATGGATTTACTAATTTAGTACCAAGTATTCTTCTTATCGTCTGTTATGCCGTATCGTTTACGACATTTGTTTTTGTTTTAAAAACTATCCCGCTGAGCGTTGGTTATAGTATTTGGGCAGGACTAGGGACGGCAGGAGCCGCATTAGTTGGAATTCTATTTTTTAATGAATTTCTTTCGAGTCTTAATTTTTTTGGTTTAATCGTTATTATTAGCGGAGTTGTCTTGATGAATTTGAATAAAAAATCTGATGATGCGGAAAAAGCCCCCGCTACATAAACCATTCTTAAGCATCAGCATCATACAGACAGCATTTTGGAAAATCATGATGGAAAATTCGTCCGAAAATCGTATCGGTTAAAAATTTTAATCTCCTTTAATTTTTTTCAAAAACAAGGTAATACTAGTAGTATAATAATGAAAAAATCATTGGAGGTCACAATTATATGAATCCATTTCAGCAATTAAATAAAAGTTATATCAACGGTAAATGGGTAGAAGGAGCCGAAGGAAAAACGGTCGATATTCATAATCCGTACAATGAGAAAGTGTTAGCGAGCGTTAAAATAGCGTCACTTGATCAAGTAAATGAAGCATTTGAAGGTGCCAAAACAAACTTAAAATCATGGGGAAAAGATGCAGATTTACGTAGAAAAGTGTTAATAAATGCGATAAACTATTTTAAAGATAATAAAGAAAATATCATGGAAATGCTGACACTTGAATCAGGCAGTACAGCCGTAAAAGGTCATTTAGAATTAGACTTAACGATAGGGATCATGGAGACATCCTTAACGATGGTCGATAAAGTCGGAAAATTTGAGGAAAAAACGTCAATTATTCCTCATAAAATTAACAAATATTATCGTTTTCCAAAAGGAATTATTTCATCCATAGCACCATTCAACTTCCCTCTATACTTATCAATGCGTACGATTGCACCAGCTTTGGCACTTGGAAGTGCTGTCGTGCATAAGGCCGACTTACAATGTGGACTCGTTTCAGGATCTGTGATTGCCAAAGCCTTTGAAGAAAGCGGAATCCCTTCTGGTATCTTTCAATCGTTGTTAACTACACCTGAAGTGATTGGTAACATCATGTTCGAACATGAATTAGCAAATCTCGTTAGTTTTACAGGTTCTACAGCAGTCGGACAACAAATCGGGAAAATTGCCGGTGAAAAACTAAAAGATTTAGCACTAGAACTTGGAGGTAATGCACCATTTTGTGTGATGGCAGATGCCGATATCGATCAAGCAGTTAATGCGGCAATATTTGGAAAGTATTTACACCAGGGACAAATATGTATGATGACGAATCGCTTTATTATACACGAAGATGTATATGATGAATTTACAGAAAAATTCGTTGCCCGATCTAAAGAATTAAAATACGGCGATCCGGCAGATCCAAATGTGATAGTCGGTCCACTTATTAATAAAGAACAAATGGACAAATCACTGAGAAACATTCAAAAAGCAAAAGATGCTGGATATGACATACTGTTAGAAGGTAAACAAATAGGTAATATTTTGACCCCGACCGTCATTGGAAACATTAATAACGACAGTGATTTAACTCAAACTGAAATGTTCTCACCAATTGCACTTATCGTAAAAGCCACCTCAGATGAGGATATGCTTGCGAAAGCAAACGACACTGAATTCGGCCTAAGTTCAGCAGTGTTTTCAGAAGATGAAGATAAAGCACTTCAATTTGCATTAGATCTGGAATTTGGGATGACACACATCAATGACCAACCAGTTAACGATGAACCAAACGCCATGTTCGGAGGAATAAAAAATAGTGGGATCGGCAGATTTGGTAATCCATACGTGATAGATGAATTTACAGAAAGAAAATGGATCTCTACTCAAACTAAACCGAGGGAATATCCTTTTTAAAAACTTTGAGTAATAAGCCCAAGTCGAAAACAAGTACTTGGGCATTTTTTATTTTCCGAAATATTTCTCCCAATGAAAATTAGCAAATATATACGAAAATCCCCATTCTATTTCATGAAGAATTTTATACTGATAAAACAAGTACACGCATCGATTGTACTCTGCTTAACTATTTTAAATGATCACAGAAGAAAACAAGTAGAAGCCTTTATTCCACTCAATTTTCCGGCCTATTTATTGGGTTCGATTAATATCATCATTTTTACCAGTACTATCTGTTCGGAAAAAGCCAAATATCCCCGCCGTTTGAATAATGTTTGTAAAGGCTTCTGGATCAGTTTCATAAATAATATTTTCCAAATCATATAATTCATAACGTGTAATCACTAAATAAAGCATACTTTTATCTTCCTGTGAATACGCCCCTTTAGCCGGAATAATTGTAATACCTCGAATCATTTGTTGATGAATGACCTTTTGCAATTTCTCCGCATGGCTAGTAACAATTAAAACCGTTACCTTCTCATGACGTGTATGAATCGCATCGATGACAACAGTCGTTACGTATAAGGCAAACATCGTGTATAAAGCATTTTCTGGTTCATATAAAATACCTGCGACGAAAATAATCACACCATTTAATATTAAAAAGTAAATACCGATCGGCCGATCTTGCAAGCGTGACAGAATCATCGCCACGATGTCCATCCCACCTGTCGATGCACCCCATTTAAGAGAAATACCGACGGCTGCACCACTGATGACACCACCGGCTACCGTGTTCAACATAATATCTTCCGATAACGAGATGATTGGTAATATTTCTAAAAATAACGTTGAAAAAACAACTGATAAAATACTATATATTGTAAATCCTTTACCAATTTTAAACCAGCCAATAATTAATACCGGGATATTCAAAATAAATAACAGTACCCCAGTAGAGATATTTAACGATAAAAAATCCTGAAAAATACTCGACAATAATTGAGCTAGACCACTAAAGCCACTCGCATAAACGTTCGCACTTATTAAAAAGAAATTTAATGAGATCGCTAGCAAAAATGAACCTAAAATTACTACCGCAATTCGCCTTGCTTCAATTAAGAACACAACAAACACTTCTCCCTTCATCTAGCCTTCACAAATATAACATAACTTACCGTGCAATTCGTGAATTATGGAGCTTGATGTTAATTTCCCACAAGTTCCGTTACCCATAAATTCAATCCATAACGTCTGACCGTAAAATCATTTGGTTGGTTATTTTCCTAACCGTATATATGTATTGTATCTCACTGATTCGGATTACGTCCAAATTTGGATTTGGAAATTTATATACGAATTTCACGTATGTTAAATTTGTAATTACATAACTATCCTTGTATCGTTTAATTCTAATTCTATCCAATAACGTACCCTTATATTTAAAATATTAAATACTCAAATAATTATTATTTTCAAATATGCTCTAAATAACCCTACTCTTTTTGTTCCAAAACCGAACACCACTTTTCCAAAATGGCACACATTGATTTATGATTTCCTCAATATAACAACATTTTAAAACTGGCATAATTCTTGCAAATTAACTATACATACAGTCAGAAAAAGAAAGGAGACGAATCATTTAAATAAGTTGAAAACGTATTCATTACATCGAGTAGTGAATTTTGTAATCGAATATTGTATTTAAAAACTTTTTAACAAAATTTCACAAACTAAAACTGGAGGTTTTTAATAATGAAAGTAAAGGCAGCAGTTGTAAACGCAGTGAACGACCCATATAAAATGGAAGAATTAACATTAGGAGAGCTACGACCTGATGAAGTAATTGTCAAAATGGTTGCGACAGGAATTTGTCACTCTGATGAAGCACTCCGTGTTGGTGACGCTGAATATCCAATGCCAGGAGTTTTAGGTCATGAAGGTGCTGGAATTGTTGAAAAAATCGGTGACGCTGTCAAAAACTTCTCTGTTGGTGATCAAGTTGTCATGGCTTATAATTCTTGTGGATCATGCCCAAGCTGTCGTACAGGACATCCTTCAACGTGTAACGATTGGGTTGAGCTAAACTTTGGCAGCCCGCGACGCGATGGTTCACATACATTTTATAAAGAAGACGGAACACCTGTATCAAACTTTTTCACACAAAGCTCATTTTCTACTTATACGATAACGAATGAAATGAACTTAATTAAAGTTGACCAAGATGCAGACCTTCGATTAGTAGGCCCATTAGGTTGTGGATTACTAACAGGATTTGGTACAATCGTTAACGGTTTAAAACCAGAAATTACTTCATCAATAGCGATATTCGGAACAGGAGCAGTTGGTCTTGGTGCGCTAATGACAGCTAAAATGGAAGGTTGTTCAAAAATAATTGCCATCGATATTCATGACTCACGTTTGGAAATGGCTAAAGAACTAGGTGCAACTCACACAATCAATAGTAGAAATGAAGATGTTGTAGAGCGGATTAATGAAATCACCGATGGATTAGGCGTAAATCATACAGTTGATACGACGGGGATTTCATCAGTTATGAAAACATCGCTTGATATACTGGCAGTACGTGGAAGCACAGCTCCATTAGCTGTAACACCTAACTCAATCGAATTTAATACATTTATGGACTTAACACTTACGGGTCGCAGTGTACTCGGTGTCGTTATGGGGGATGCAGTTCCACAGCTTGCTATCCCTGAGCTAATCCAATTCCATAAAGAAGGAAAATTCCCTTTTGAAAAGTTAGTTAAGTTTTACAAATTTGATGAAATTAACGAGGCTAGTGAAGACTCAAATAGCGGTAAAGTAATTAAGCCAATTTTAATTATTGATGAAGACTACCGTAAAGATGAGCCGCTACCGACAAATTAATAATTATATAGATTATGTAGTGCTATCTTCCGGATTGATTTTTATCTGGAGGATAGTTTTTTTGTTAGTGTTATTGTTTTTGTATGTAAAAAATGCCAAATAACATCGGTTATTATATAATATAATAAATACGAATTATCGTTTACGGCTATTTCCATAATGAATAATCACTATTTACTTGCGTAAACTAAACTCAATTTATGAGGAGGATTTATATGTTGTATTTATTGGCAGTTGTTTTACCTCCAGTCGCCGTTTTACTTGTAGGAAAGCCAATACAGGCATTGCTTAACCTTATTTTGACCTTGTTTTTTTGGTTACCTGGTGCAATTCATGCAATCCTAGTTGTAAATGACAAAAAGGCAGATCAACGAATGAAAAAACAAGCAAAATTAATTTCAAAGTATCGAAATGAATAATTATATAAATTAACTTTATGTTATTAGCTTATCGGTTTGAATTTTTCATTTATAAATATGTAAAAAACGAGGTCAATATTAATTCAGCTACTATTAAAATATATTAATGCAAATAGGATTTCGTTGTTTCACTTTTCGATATCTCTGACCGTTGACGGTTTATTTCTTTTGCAAGGTATTTAACTGATTTGCTACAAGTGTCAAATCTTCGATGAATAACTTATATAAATTTGGGCGGCGTCTAACAGCTAACGGATGGTAAGCGACGCTGACGGGAAATCCCCGAACATTATGCCATTCTTTCCGCATCTTTTTTACTTCCGCATCTGGATCTTGAAAAAATGATTGAACAGCTACATTTCCCAAACATAGGATAAGTTTTGGCATAAGCTGTGCAAGCTGCTTATATAAATGATGGCGCATGCAGATCTTTCGTGTTATTTCTTTATCATATTTTCGTATTGGTCTTCTTTTTAAAATATAGGTGACGTAAACGTGTTCTTTTTCCAAACCGACTTCTTGAATCGCTTGCTGGAGCGTCTGTCGTGTACCACAAACGATAGGATTTCCTTCTTTATCTTCACGAGCCCCAGGATTATCAAGCACAATCATTATTGGAGCTTCCGGATTCCCTTCACCCCATACCATCCGTGTACCTTGTTTATAAAGACCGCATGATTCGCAATCTTGTTCACTTGGTGGGGTTGGATCTTCTCGCCATATTTCCGGACAAAATAACGGCATATGAATCATCCTCCTAATAAGATTAATATTTGACAGAAACTTTTATACTTATTGAACTTATCCAAATTCCCAAAACATCATAGAAATATATGTTTAAGGGCGCAAACTATTCACCTAATAGCATCCCGGAAAAAGCGATAGTGAAGGTTCCAATCCTAACCAGTGATAAACAGTTTTTTCAAGCGTCATCGAATAAAAGAAGGGTCCCCATCTTTTTTTAGACGTTTCCATCACTGTAATTTGAATGGAATTACAACAGCATTATCACTGCGATTCCACTGATCAGTTTATTTTTCGCACACTTTAAATTTATACTTTCACGCATTAATCCCATCTATTGTACTTTTTTACCTACTCATTTCTTTTCAGAAAAACCATAAAGGTAAAAATCAATCATCTTTTGAATCAGGATTATCCCGTTTGATTTTACCTGTTTTTTTATCCGTGGAATTACTGGCGTTTTCTGCACGCTCAAATTTCTTAGTGTACAGAACCTCCTGTGTATTCGACAACTTATCGTCCCATTTTGATTGAGTTTGTTTATCTTTAGACATGCAAACATTTCCTCCTTATATATAACTTTGTAGTAGCATACAAAACAAATAACCAACAGAATTTTAACTGATGCCTGTCCATTTAGTCATCCAATTAAAATTAATCCGCACCGAAAAAGTTTCGAAATGATTGAATGGTAGCAGCACGATTAACCGCTGCTATGGAAGTCGTGATAGGAATTCCCTTAGGACATACTTGAACACAATTTTGTGAGTTCCCACACCCTGCTAAACCACCGTCTCCCATAAACGAATCAAGCCGTTCTCCTTTATTCATTTCCCCCGTTGGATGAGCATTTTTCAAACGAACTTGTGGGAAAACAAATGGCCCTAAAAAATCATTTTTATCATTTACGTTTGGGCAAGCCTCTTGACACACACCACAAGTCATACATTTTGAAAGTTCATAAGCCATAATTCGTTTATCTTCAGCCATTCTCGGACCCGGGCCAATATCATACGTACCGTCGATAGGTATCCATGCTTTAACCCGTTTTAACGAATTGAACATCCGCTCCCTGTCAATAATCAAATCCCTAACAACGGGGAAAGTTCGCATTGGTTTTAATCGAATTGGATGAGCGATCTTATCTACCAAAGTAGCACATGCCTGGCGCGCTGCTCCATTTATAACCATGGAACAAATTCCACAAACTTCTTCCAAGCAAGACATTTCCCACTGGACGGGGGATGTTTTTTCTCCATTTTTATTAATTGGATTCTCCCGAATGGACATTAAAGCAGAGATAATATTCATATTCGGGCGGTATGGTATCATAAATTCCTCCTCATATGGTTTTGAATCTGGAGTATCTTGTCTTTCAATTATTAAATGAATTTGTTTCACGATTTTTACCCCCATCTATACGATATATAAACCAATCATCCCAATTAAGCGATGTAATTTCCGATGCATTTAAATTTTTAGATCTTGCTTTGTGCATTTCAATATCATTAAGTCTAATATTAAGAACCCCGATTACTTCACTAGGAGAACCAACTTCATACCACTCGCCAATAACTTGTACTAAGTTGTAGTATTTATAAACATAAATTTTGTTTGCATTTAGTTCCCATACATTGGCCCTTGGACCACGATGGAAATGTAATCTATTCTTAGCCCGGACAATTTCCCCATTTGTATATGTATAAACTAATGGTCTTACGGACATATAATCATTCCTTTTTGATTACAGTTTGATACAACGCGAAGGAATTTATTCAAATAGATTGGGTTTTCCATATTAAGGAATGAGCGTAACCAAGTTTACGTTACACTTTTTTAAAATTAAAAAACGAGTGTTAGTTACACTCGTCTCTGAAATCATATTTTCCTTAAAAAACTTATCAGTAATGCCAAGGGATTCCACAACAACAATAATATGGACGAGGGACATAACTATATCTACCAATTATCCCTTTGTCTTTGTTGGCCGATTCCAACAGATATGACTAGAAAAAACACTCAGCTATTTATCGGGCTATTCTTTTCCCAGTAATTTTAGAGTTCAGGTCCAGATAGTGGGGGTCTTAATGCAAAAGGCCATGTTCACGGGGGTAAAGACCTTGTTATTGCGGATGATACCATTATCGCGTATACAATTCTGCTCCGGCATTTTATATCGGAAGGACGATAGCAGAATAATTATTATTCGATGAACATGCATAAAAAAATGAAAAGCACAGGGGAACCCATTATAGCGGGTTCCCCTTTTTTGTAGTGAATGTGATCATAACTATCAGAAAGACGTCAACTTATTTAGATAATTAGACATTGGATAATTTTGTAGGCGCATTTTCATAGTTTTGTTCAATTGCGATGGCGGTTCAATTTTAGAGTACTATATACAATTGTACCATCAATAATTAAACGAATATTTAATGCTTTAGATATTTTTGATAGTGTTGACGCCCGTGGAAACACTTCGCCACTTTCAATCTTCGACTTGCAATTTGGCAATTTTATCCCAAAATTCACAAGCATCAGGCATCCCAAGTTTACCTGCCGATATCTTATAGGTGTTTATTACTGAGCAGTATATCCACCATCAATTACTAGTTCTGTACCTGTAACAAATCTCGATTCATCTGAAGCTAAATAGAGAGCACCATAAGCGATATCGTTGGAGTGCCCCAGCTCTGGCCAAGGAGTTTTACTTTTCAATGGATGATCACCATCTTCCGTAAATGAATCTATTGTCATGGGAGTTACAATTACCCCAGGATGAATTGAGTTTACTCGGATGTAATGCTTACTTAATTCGACAGCAGCCGATTTTGTCATTAAGCGTATAGCGCCTTTAGATGCATGGTATGCAGTTGAGCCAGCACTACCGACAAGCCCATAAATAGAAGATATATTTATAATTGAGCCGCCTTTTGATTTTTTCATTAATGGCGTCACCGCTTTCATTCCGAGAAAAGTTCCTACTGAATTAACAGACTGAATTTTATTAAACAACTCTAAAGTTGTTTTCTCAACTCCATCACGTTGTAAAATCCCCGCATTATTAATGAGAATATTTAACTTCCCATATGTTGTCTCTGTTTTTTCTACAATTGCCTTCCAATCCTTTTCACTCGATATATCGTGTTTCAGTACAATGACTTTCCCACCATTTCCTTCAATTTCAGTTGCTGTTCTATTTAATTCTTCTTCATTTATGTCTGTAACAACAATTTTAGCACCATGTTTTGCAAATAATATCGCCTCGGCTTTTCCCTGCCCACCGGCTGCACCTGTAATAATTGCCACTTTATCTTTTAATCTGTTCAATTAATACACTCCTGTATTACAGTATTGAGAACGTTAGTATCACATTAACGACCTGTCCATTTCGGCTCTCTTTTTTCCTTAAATGCATTCATACCTTCATCATAATCTTCAGTCTGGCTTAAGACTAATACCTGATCCCTTAAATAGTTTAGAGCCGAGTCAAATCCCATATCCTCAATCATATAAAGTGATTCACGACCTTGTTGTAATGCAACAGGATTTTTCCCACTTAGATTTTTAGCAATTTTATTAACTTCTTTAATTAAATTTCCTTGTGGAAAAACATTGTTAACTAAACCGATTTCTTTAGCTTTTTCCGTATTAATTCTATCCCCGAGATACATTAATTCAAACACTTGATTATAACCGAGCTTCGTAAGTAATGGTTTGCTAATCATCATTCCCCATAAACCTACATTTATTTCAGGAACCCCAAACTGTGCATTATCACTTGCATAAATTAAATCACATGTTGCAGCTAAACCAATTCCTCCAGCAAGTGCGTATCCATTGACTGCTGCAATAATTGGCTTATTTAATTTTCTAATTGCTAAAAGGCAATTACGATATAATGTTACGTGTTGTTTAAACTCCATAACACTTACCTTTGCCTGATCACTCATTCCTCTTAAATCCGCACCTGAACAGAACGAGCGCTCTCCCGCACCCGTTAATATAATTACTTTTGTATTACGGTCATTAGATAAGCCTTCACAAGTTTCTACAAACTTTTTCATCATTTCGGCTGATAATGCATTGTGAACATCCGGCCTATTTAAAGTAATTGTTGTAACATCATCATTAGTTTCGGTTTTTATTAATGTTTCTTTTTCCATTTATAAAATCCTTTCCGTAACTTATTTGGAACCTCGTAGCCAAATTATCTCCTTTATACTTTAGGATTAAAAAATGTAAAGCTTCGTTGTTTTTCGTATCGTTTTACATCCTGTCGAATCGACCTTACAATGAATTTTTAGCAAACCAACTATCATTTTATTCATTTTCCGATTTAAACAGGATCTAAACCACATTGAATTAAAACTATTACTTTAATTTTATAACCGTATCACCTTCGTTCACAAAATCTCCTTCATTCACTAAAATTTCCGATACCTCCCCAGTTATATCTGTTTCAACTGGGATTTCCATTTTCATCGACTCTAAGATAACAACCTGTGTCCCCGTCGTTATCTCGTCTCCTAATTCAACTGTAATCTTCCAAACGTTACCGGCCATATTTGTTTTAATTTCCATTATAATCCCTCCACCTTTGTTTTATAATGCTGATTGAATTTGTTGTTTGTTTTCAATAAACCATTCTTGTAATTTAAACTTTTGTACCTTTCCATTCGATGTATACGGTAATTCTTCTCTATTTACAAACTTAATATATTTTGGCACTTTAAATCTTGCTAAATGGTTTGATGCGAATGTAGTAATTTCTTTTTCGGTTATTTCTTCACCTTCTTTAGGCACAATCCAAGCCATGCCAACCTCGCCCATTATTTCATCAGGCACTCCAATAACAAATGTTTCACTTACTGATTCAATTTTATTTAATACATCTTCAATTTCCTTCGGAGCCACATTTTCAGCACCGATTCTGTAAATTTCTTTTATTCTACCTGTTAAAGATACGTAACCACTTTCATGTAAAACTGCTAAATCACCTGTCCTCAGCCAACCATGTTCGTCAAAAGCCGCCTCAGTCTCATCTTCTTTATTGAAATAACCCTTCGTAACTAAAGGTCCTTTACAGACAAGTTCACCTTCAACTCCATAATCTTCGTATGCACCTGTATGAACATTTCTTACTCTTAACCCCATGTTATTACCATTAAATTCTGATTGTCCAAAATGTCCTCCAGGTACAACTTTCCCTACATATTTTGTTAAATAAGATAAATCATCATTAGGATCGGTTTGCAAAGCACCTGCTGCACACTCTGTCATTCCGTAACCAGTATTTAATTCATTAATATTTAAAACTGTTTTTAATTCATTCCATAGTTTCGGTGAAACCTCAGTACCAGCACAGTACATTGCACTTAAACTATTTATATTGTGTGGATTTTTCCTTTGTTCATTTATTAATCGTAATCCAATAGTAGGTACACAAAGCACATCATAAACATGATGTTTTTCGATTAAGTGTAAAGCCTCTTTTTCATTAAATGTTGACTGAGTAATTATTTCTCCACCAACCATTGTTGTAGCTACGAGACCTTCGATAAAAGCAAACGTATGATAAAAAGGAATCGGAATAAACACTTTACGACCCCTTTGAAAACCACGATTTAAACAGCTGCCTATTGCACTACGCCAAATCATATCATGGGTTACCAAAACACCTTTAGGTAATGATGTTGTACCGGATGTATACATGATATCGCTTACATCATGAACATCTAAATTCCCTAATTGTTCATTATATTTATTTATATCAATAGAAGAAGATGATTGAATCAAATCATAAAAATCAATTGTCCCATCGTACTTCTTACCTTCTGGTGAATAAACTATTATTTTTTTCAGGTGTGGAAATACTGTTGATTTTTCATCTCTAAATAACTCTGGGGATAATTTTTTCAACATATCGATATAATTTATTTCATCCCACTGATCTAATGTAATAATATAAGATGATTCCGATTGATTAATTAAGTACTCAAATTCATTATTTCGTAAACGGTAATTTAAAGGAACAGCTATTCCTCTAGCTAATGAGATAGCCAATTTAGACAAAATAAACTCAGCGTAATTCGGTAGGATTAAAGCAATATTTTCTTCTTTTTTCATGCCTAATTCAATAAGTGCTCCCGCTAACGAATTGCTATCTTCCTGGCACTCTTTATAAGTCCATACTCTCTCATTACATACTATATATTTATTATCCGGATATTTTTTGGCCGTGTTTAAAAACAACTCATGTATTGCTTCCGGTGACCAATCCTTACTTTCCTGAATAAATATATTTCTCCTTTGTTCAAGTGATTCAATCATGATTTTACTCCTTTCGCTATATTATTTGCGTTTGTAGACAATTTACTATGGTTAAAAAATCTAAAGAGCCGATTTTGGTAACCCTCAGTTTATTGAGAGGTTTGTAATTTAGTCCTTAATCGCTAACTAAATCGGCTCCGTCCAATCCATATTTTAACTAACTAAATGTTTACATAAACTATATAATTTTTACCCTTTATCCTCGTCTCACGACATGTTTTCTTTCAACAAAATTTTCTAATATATCTCTATTTTCACTGTACAATGTAAAACGATTAATTAAATCATTTCGTAATCTGTCACCAGGCACAACATCATCGATAAAAAGTTGAGAAGCAGGGCTCCAAACATTAATATCTTTATCGTATTTTTCACGCTGTTCTTCAATGAATTTTCTCCGTATTGACTCATCTTCAATTGCTTGTATTCTGTTGAAATACATTGCATTAACAGCAGATTCTGGTCCCATTACGGCTGGTTGTGCTTGCGGTAAAGCAATTGTTGCATCCGGCTGCATCGATGCACCAGACATAACAACATATCCGGCACCATAAGCTTTTCTCACAATAACTGATATTCTAGGAACAGTGGCATTTGCAACCGTAGATAACATCCTTTCGCCTCGTCGAATACTAGCTTCCTTTTCAACCTTACTTCCTATCATAAATCCAGGTAAAACAACGAGAAATAATAAAGGTATATTATAGGAATCACATAATGAAACAAAATGTGCAGATTTTTCCGCAGATTCAGGGAATAGTACGCCACCTTTTGTTTTCGATTGATTTGCAATAATGCCAATTACTCTTCCACCTATGCGTGAAAATCCGGTAATTATTTCTGGTGCGTATAATTTTTTGAATTCAAAAAATGAATCTGAGTCAATAATTTGTTCAATCACTTCATACATATCCATTGGGACACGTTGATTTTCTGGGACAATCTCTTCAATTTTCCTACCCTTTACTGGATCAACGGCCTCTCTTATTTCAGGTTTTTCCATCCAGTTTTGAGGCATATAATCTAAATAAGTCCGCGCTGCTTCTAACGCTTCCTCTTCGGAATTAACGAGCATATCACCAAGTCCGCTCACAGTATTGTGCATCCGTGCGCCACCCATCTCTTCCATCGTGACCTTCTCACCAGTTGCCATTTCAGCCATTCTTGGAGAGCCTAGATAAACGCTAGCATTCTTATCTACCATAACAACAAAATCACACAAAGCAGGCAAGTATGCACTTCCCGCTGGTGATGATCCAAAAACTAATGCGATTTGCGGAACGACACCAGATATTCTTGCCGTATTGTAAAAGATATTACCCGCATGCCGTCGATCAATAAAAGTATCAAATTGCTCATTTAGACGAGCACCTGCCGAATCAATCATATATACGAGAGGTATTTTTCTTTTTTCAGCTAGTTCCTGCATACGCATAATTTTTTCAATTGTTTTAATTCCCCATGTACCTGCTTTTACAGTCATATCATTCGCAATAATCGCCACTTTACGCCCTTTTACCTTTGCAACAAGTGTTACGACAGCATCCGCAGGTAAAAACTCATCATCAATGTCTCGCGCAAAGACTCCATCTTCAATCTCGATGCTATCTTCATCAATAAAGGCTTTAATTTTATCACGGACAAACAATTTACCCGCCGCTTTTAATTTTTCATAGTACGGTCTATTATCTTTTGTTTTAATCTCTGCTAGCTTGTCATATACTTGTTTATCTATCGAAGCCATATTTATTATCTCCCCTTACATTTATTTTACATATTTTAAGTTATTACTTGCTGCCAGCCTTTCTTAAAGACTCTAACGTTCCACCATGTAATAACTTTCCCTGTAATTTACGTCCCAACAAACGTTCAATCTCTGCTGTTACTTCTAATAACTTGTCAAGATCAATACCTGTTTCAATGCCAAGCTCATGACACATATGGACTAGTTCCTCGGTCGCAATATTACCTGCAGCACCCTCGCCACTAAATGGACAACCACCTAAGCCACCAACGGAAGAGTCAAAATGGGTTACACCCATTTTTAATCCAGCATAGGCATTAGCAATACCCATTCCTCGTGTATCATGTAAGTGTAAAATAATGTCCAATTCTGGCCATCTTTTTTGAACTTCCCCAACAAGATGTTCAATTGATGGTGGTTTCGCCCAACCAACAGTGTCCCCTAATAAAATTCTTTTCACAAAAACATCTTGTGATTCCGCACGCTTTAACGCACGTTCAATAAGAGATATAACATGGTTTGGATCAATATCACCCTCATAATTGCAACCAAATGCGGTCATAACCGTCAACGTAATAATTGGTATGTCATTTTCACGTAACACTGCAATTCGATTATCCATCTCAATTAATGTTTCCTCAATAGTACGATTCGTGTTTTTAACTGAAAATGTCTCACTAGCCGTAATACTAATAACACCTTCTAAATCAAATTTTTCTGTTGCTTGTGCTCTTTCTATACCTTTTGTATTTAAATAAACAGCCTGATATTCAGTTCCCGTCTTTCTTTTAAAACCTTTTGCTACCTCTTCTGCATCGGCCATTTGTGGCACCCATTTCGGGCTAACAAATGACGTAACTTCGATAACCGGAAAGTTACATTCTGATAACATATCGATAATTTTTATTTTGTCTTCCGTTGCAATGTTTTTCTTTTCAATTTGCATCCCTTCTCTAGGACCAACTTCTCTTATATATACCTTTTTGGGAAACATCAGTACATCACCCCTTGAAAGTCTGAATCTCGATTGTATAAAATCAATTTCTAGCTTTGTTTTTACCTTCCCCTATGCTTATAAATAAGACATTCAACATAGGGGAATTTGAAGCTTTCATTTAATCTAAATTTACAACAATATTTCTCGGATTTCGTGCTGTTAAAAACTCCACCGTTTCCGTATCGCTCATATTCCGTTCAATATGTGGGAGGAAAGGAGGGACACGTAAAAAGTCACCTTCCGTCAATTCAACATACTCTTTATAGTTTTCACCATGTAACAATCTCGTCACACCACTAATAATAAATCCACCAGTTTCAGCTTTTCCATGATGATGGGCGCCAGAATCTTTCGCTGGTTCACCGGTTACGCGACCAATCCAAATTTTTGAAGATTGGATTCCTGTTTTACGAGGCATGTTTTTAGTTTGGTCAGTTCCGGCATCCAAATCTTGTCCTCGCTTAATTTCAAAATCATCTTCTAAAAACTCTTCTGGAATTGCAACAATTTCCGTTTCGTTAATGTAGTTAACTACAAATTCACTAGCCATAAACGTTACAATCCTTACTCCATTTGCAGTATCTTCATTGTTAACTGTATACGCTCTATAAGGAGGGATATAGATAAAGTCGCCTTCCTCCAATTTTTCCCTTGTACTGAATTTATCTCCATAATGAATCGTCACTGCACCCTTCAGTACGTAATGAACCGTCTCCGATGCTCCATGATGCAGAGGCTCCGTTTTTATATTCGGTTCTACATTTAAATCACCCATCCAAATTTCACTACCCGATATACCCGTTTGCCAAACAACTCCAGCTACTTCATTTTCAACGACTTGTAATTTTCCTTTTTTAGTTAACTCGATTGCGTCATTATTTGTCATTAATATCTCCCTTTCCCTTTCAAATAATTATTCATGCAATTTAAACGGTCTTTCATTATTGTTTACCATAAATTAATGCACAATTTATTAACTATGTGCTCGTTTAATTTACATGAACTACGCATCAACAATTTTATTTCTGATTGTACCAACTTCACTAACGCTTACTTCAACAACATCACCGTGTTTCAAAAAATAAGGGGGAGTGCGTCTAAACCCAACACCATTTGGTGTGCCTGTCAATATTATGTCTCCTGGCATCAATGTCATCGCATTCGACAATGTTGAAATAATTTCATTAATGGAAAAAATCATTAAATTAGTATTACTTGATTGAACTACTTCACCATTAAGCTTACAAGTGATAGATAAATTCTGCTTATTTTTTATTTCATCTTTCGTTACAATCCACGGCCCCATTGGACAAGATTTATCCATACCTTTCCCCATAAACCACTGTCCTCCATGTTCCCGTTGAATATCACGTGCTGATATGTCATTTGCCACCATGTAACCAAATATATGTTCATCAGCATTTTCTGCCGAAATATCTTTTCCCTCTTTACCTATAACTACCGCTAATTCTGCCTCATAATCTAACTCTTTCGTAAAGTCAGTCATCGAAGGTATTGATTCATAAGGTCCAGCTACTGAACTAGTAGCCTTTGTGAAGACCGTTGGTTTGGATGGTAAATCAATATCTTGCCTAAACCTTTCCTCAAAGTGTTTTAAATAATTCCAACCGATACAAATAATATTTCTTTTTATTTCAGGTATAGGGGATAATATTTCTACATCATGCCAGTTATCTAATGTCACATTACCACGATCAATATATTCTGCTATCATTTCTAACCCTGAATTTCCTTCCTTTATCAAGGTAAATGTATCAGGAAAAATTCCGTTTATATTTATAATTTCATTACCGTTTAACACCCCTATACTAATCTGATTATCTTTTAAATATGAAAGTATTTTCATATGCGAAATTACCACCCTTCTAAACATTGTTTTGGTTTGTAGATAGATATTTGAATGTTTTTAAATAACAGTGGTAAACAATACATCTATAGCAGCAAACCTTTAACTATCTTCTCCATATACACTATTAAATTTATGGTTTTTGATAAATATTACATGACTTTTTAATTAACTATATTATATATCATATATGATATATGTTCAAGAGCCTACTATTTTATAATAGTATGATTTTGTACTAGAAAAGTCGTGATTTCTTCCAAAAAAGATTCTGAATGTTTCATTGTCTTTTGTCCCTCAGGTGAATAGAACGCACGTTCAATACTTTCTTTGCTTTCAAACCAAAACTCTACTAAACCATCGAAAGGAATATCATCGTATGTCGTTTCTCGTCCTTTAATAACTCGATCAATTAAGATATTTTGAGTGTAGCCAATGACTCCTGGCATCGTTTTCACTAATTCACCGTGAACGTTTTCCCATTCATGTAAAAATTGTTCTACACTTATATCCTGTCTTCTTTTAATTAAAGTCATTCGTTTTAACAAATGATCTGTTTCCTTAGGTGGTTCGACAACTTGATTTTGTCGTACTACAATAATCGGTACTTCCTGAATAAACTTCTTTTCATCTTCCTTTAATAATTCTAGTGCTTCGTTATCAAAAGCTTCATTCATTTGTTCCTCACTTTCAAACCACAATTGCGAAAAACCATCTATTTGCTTTTCCGAACGTGGGAATTCAATTCCCCTTTGCTCACGATCAACTACATGATTTTGTTCATATCGTTTAATTCCTGGTATATTTTTTACTAAAGGTCCATGTGTATGAAGCCAATAATTATAAAACTCATCGCTCTTCATATTATTCTTCTTTTGCAATATACCTACTCTTATAATCATTTTAAAATCTCCCATTCTATACTTACTTTTTTCACAAATGACGCGACAATGCAATATATACTTTTAGGTTATATGTGACGAAATATTTATATATTGCTTTCATATTCATCAATTTGAAATTCTATTTTCAACTTTCGGTTCATTAAAACCAACACATAACAAAACACCAATAATAACAAATACAAATAATGTAATTTGATATAAGGTTATTATTTCTCTCAAAAATATAACTGAAAATATTAAACTAAAAAATGGTATTAAATTTGAAAAGATAGCCGTTTTATTCGCACCAATTTTTTGTATCGATGAATTATAAAGCATCTGTCCTATTGCAGAGGATGCTACTGCAGAAAATATTAATAGTAACCAAATATTTGTACTAGTATTAAGAAACAATTCTTTCATTCCATTTGGTTCTGTTAGTAAACTGTAAATAAATAATCCAATCGATCCGATAAATAACATTATTGCAGTTAATTGTTTTGGTTCCATTGTATACGTTGCTTTTCTAATATATATATAGCTAAGAGATTGTAGTAACATTGACAATAAAACATAAATTAATCCTATACCTGCCCCACCTATTTGAGCACTTGTATTAGTAATGAGTAAAAAAACACTCATAAAGCTTACTAACACTCCCAACATTTGGATTTTCGATAACATGACTTTTAATATTAAATAGCTAAAAACTGCTGTAGCAGTAGGTGAAAGGGCTAAGATGACAGCGCTACTAGACGCAGTAGATGTAAGTAGTCCTTTCGCTAACAATAAGTGGTGCGCTGCAATTCCCGTTAGAGCAGCAAATATTGTGTAAAACCACTCTTTCCTAGTCAACCTAAAAAATTCCATACCTCTTGTTACAAATAGCATTAATACAATAGCTGCTATCAAGTTTCTAATTGCCATCATGGAAGCTACGGGTACATATTGTACGAGCACTTTGAAAATAATGACATTGCTTCCCCAAATCACCATAACCAGTAAAAGTAATGCATAATTTTTTACGAGTGAATGATTCATAAATCACGCCTTTCTAAAAGCAACATATCTATTAATCGAAGAACATAACTAATTTCACTCCTCTTGTATATTAATCTCTATTTATAATCTTATAATGTTAGACAGGCTCTTTTCCCGGATACCATCTTTCATGAACAGAATGACTTTGTTCAGGAGAAATTTCATTCCAAGCCCTTCTATATTGAGTTGGCGGTGTAATATAAACTCCTAATTTTTCAGCCGCATATAAAGGCCAATACGGATTCCTTAAAAATTCCCTCCCGATAAAAATAAGATCTGCTCTTTGATTTTTCAAAATTTCTTCAGCTTGTAAAGCACACGTAATGAGTCCTACTGCCCCTGTAGGAACGTTTGCCCCATGTTTTACGTCCTCAGCTAATGGCACTTGATAACCGGGAAAGACATCTATTTTAGCCGATACAACTGCACCCGAACTACAGTCAACTAGTTCTACACCTAGTTTTTTCATTTCTTTAGCAAAATAAACGAAATCGTCCATCGTATTACCATCTGGATGATATTCATTAGCTGAAATTCTCACTAGTAATGGATTACTCCACACTTGATTCACTTCTTGAATAATTTCTTTTAAAAACCTAAATCTATTCTCTCTACTACCACCGTATTCATCAGTTCTTTTATTTGATAAAGGTGATAAAAATTGATTAATTAGATATCCATGGGCCGCATGTAGCTCAATAACATCAAATCCTGCTTGCTTAACACGGACTGCTGCTTTTTTAAACTCCTCAATCGTCTCTTTAATTTTATCAATTGTCATTTCTTCAGGAGTCTCCGACTTTTCATTAAAAGCAAGAGCAGTCGGAGCGTATATGGGACCCTCGACCACAGCTTTTCTCCCCGCATGAGAAAGTTGAACTCCAATTTTTGCACCATTTTCCTGACTAGCTTTCGCAATTTTACCTAACCCTTCAATGTGATCGTCACTCCATATGCCTAAGTCATCCATGCTTATTCTTCCTTGTGTGTTAATTGCTGTAGACTCTAATAAAATTAAGCCCGCCCCTCCGGCTGCACGACTAGCATAGTGGGTTTGATGCCATTCTGTAGCGACACCGTCCTCTTTAAACACTGAATGCATACACATAGGTGACATAACAATCCTGTTTCTCAGTACAATATTTCCCATCTTGTAAGGTGTAAATAATAAACTCATTTCACTATCTCCTCCTGTAAACTTTCATTAATTAACTTGCAAATACAGTTGGTAACCATAAAACAATTTCAGGAAAAACTGTTATAACAACTAAAACGATTAAAATAATAATGACAAAAGGTATAATTCCACGATAAATCTCCCCTAAGCTCACTCGTTCCCCTGCAACACCTTTAATATAAAATAACGCGTGTCCAAATGGTGGGGTTAAAAATGAAGATTGTAACATTACCGATATAGCAATAACAATCCAAACCATGTTAAAGTCATAATTTTGGATTAACGGTAAAAATATAGGGAATGAAATCATTACAATGGCTACCCAATCTAAAAACATACCCATGATGAATATAAATACCATCATTACTATATATATTCCCCATTTATTCAGGCCTAAGGAATTAATTATTGTTTGGAAAAATTGATCTCCATTTAAAGCCATAAATATTGAAGCAAAAGCAGTCGCTCCAATCATAATCACCAAAACCATCGCCGTAGTTTTAGCCGTTTCATACATTGCATCACTTAACATTTTAAAACTAAACTTGCGATAACCTATCGTCATTAATAACGCGACAAACGCTCCAACACCAGAGGCTTCTGTCGGTGTCGCAACACCCGTATAAATTGTTCCTAGTACCGCTGCAATCAATATAACAGGTGGTACTAAATTCACGAGACTCCCCATTATTCTTTTCATTAACGGCATTGCATCCAACTCTTCTTGTGTCATTGCGGGACCAAGTTCTGGATTTTTCCAAGTAATAAATAACACATAAACTGCATAAGCAGTAGCTAGTAATAATCCCGGGACTAACGAAGCCTTAAATAGGTCTCCAACAGAAACTTGCGCTTGTGCTCCCATTACGACGAGCATAATACTTGGTGGGATTAAAATACCTAAAGTCCCTCCCGCAGCAATTACACCTGTCGATAACTTTTTATCATATCCATATCGTAGTAAAACAGGTAAACCTAAAACTCCCATTGTCACGATGGATGCCCCAACAATTCCCGTTGTAGCAGCTAATATAGTCGATACAACGACTATTGCAAACGCCACACCACCTCTTAATCTTCCTAACAAATAACGCATTGACTCAAATAACCCCTCTGCTATGCGTGAGCCAGATAATAAGTTAGCCATCAACGTAAACATAGCAATTGCAACAAGGGTGAAATTCCCCATGACAGAATTAATATTATTTGTGAAAATTTTAATGGTTTGGGGACCCCAACCTAAAAAACCAAAAATAGTGGCGATTCCACCTAAAACAAAAGCGACGGGATGACCTGAGGCTAATCCGATTATTAAAGATACAAATAGTAAAACAATCATAACATCTTCCATCTATTAACCCCTCCCCTCAATTAAAATAGCTATTCTTTTCAATATTTCAGAAATTCCTTGCAACATTAGCAATAAGAGCGCTATCGGAATAACTGTTTTTGTCAAATAAACCGGAGCACCAAAAAATGTTGAGGATGTTTCTCTAATTTCCCACGAGAATATTGCTTGATTATAACTAACGTACAATATACTAACGATAAAGGGGAAAAATAAAACTAAATACGTAACTATATCCAAAACGGCTTTTGTCTTTTCACTAAATTGATCATACAGCAAATCTACCGACACTAAACTTTTATGTAACAGTGCATAACCTGCCACAATCATGAAGTGAAAACCATAAATCATCGTTATTACTTCGTATCCCCATATCGTAGGACTGTTAAAAATTCGACGACTTACAACCTCGAATACGATAACAAACATTAATACTAGAGCTGACCACGCACCTATTCTACCTATCCATGAATTTATACTGTCAATAAAAGAAGTGACTTTTTTAATAAGATTCATTGCACCACCTCCAAGTTGTAAATATTGGAAATCAATATTAAATTTAAACATAGACTAGAAGATTTTATATTCTTCTAGTCTATAAATTGATATAATAAATTTACTTAATAAACAATTCTGAATTCACTCCAAAGCCCCACGGCTCCATTAAATCTCTGTATTCAGCAAAGTTATCCATAAAATCTCTTTGACTTTCTAACACTTTTGCAAAATCATCATTTTCATCCGCTAAATCATCTAATACGTCATCAATAATTCCTTCAATAGTTTCTAGGTCATCATCAGAGAAATAATTAACTTCAATTCCTCCTTCGATCATTTCACTTGAAGCCTCTGCATCTAAATATAATTCCTTAAAAGTTGTTTCCAATAATGTTGTTTTCGAAGCTACTTCAATTACATTTTGCAAATGTGCTGGTAAAGACTCCCACGCTTCCTTATTAATCATAACTCCAGTGACTGAAGCCGTTTGATGCCAGCCGGGTGCAGCTAAATATTTCGATACCTCATCAAAGTTCATCGCTTTATCACCCGCTGGTCCAGCAAACTCGAGTGCATCGATAACACCACGTTGCATCGCTTCATAAAGTTCATGAGCAGGAACGTTCATCGGATTTCCACCTAGTGCATCTAATACTCTTTCTTGGACCGTTCCAACAAAGCGAATATTTTTCCCTTTTAAATCATCAATATTTTTAATTGGCTCATTCGAACGAATACCAGATTCATTAGCAGGTGAGTTATATGGGAAATATATCAAGTTATGTTGTCCATAAATTTCGTTATAAACATCCCGACCACCAGCCATCTCTAACCACATAATATAATCAAAAGAAGTCATACCAGTTTGTGTACCTAATAGACTAAACGCTGTGTTTCTACCGGCCCATGTACCCGGCCAATCTCCACCTACCTCAATTGTCCCATCACTTACAGTATCTAACAATTGACCAGCGTCTGACAGAACTCCGACAGGATGAAGTTCCAATTCAATTTGTCCATTGGATAACTGTTCTACTAATTCTTTAAATCTCTTATCCCTTTCAAACTGGATTGAACCCTCAGCATAAATTGTAGAATATTTCCACGTGAACTTTTCTTGTGTGTCAACATTTTCTGCTCCCTCATCTTTGGAATTCCCATTACCATTTGAACTAGAAGTGTCATTTAAACATCCTGTTAACGTCAACAAGGCTACTAACACCAAAATAAACAAACCAGACAGTTTCTTTTTCATCACAAACTCCTCCTCATATAAAAATGATTTAAAATTAATCACTAAATGTTAACTTTTCTTCATCATTAGCAGTACAATTTTACCTTCTGAAACAACTTCATCACGCTGATTTATAACATATACAGTTCTTGTCAATACACCACGATCAGGCTTTGATGTTTCTTTTTTTTCGGAAACTACAAACTTCGCATGAATGGTATCACCTGCAACAACACCTTTTTTAAAAATCCAATTTATTTCTAGCAACCCTAATGTAGATCCATTTACATTTCCCATCATCGACTGTAAACCAGTTACGACGGAAACTGATAATAAACCATGAGCAACTCTTGTTTTATAAGGAGTATCCTGGGCAAATACTTCATCTATATGTAATGGATTAAAATCTCCTGATAATCCAGTAAATTGTACAATATCTGCCTCAGTTATAGTTCTTCTTGGTGATATCATTTCATCACCTATTTCAAAATCATCGTAATACATATCCATCTTCATCACCTCCCTTATAAATTAAATACGAGTTGATTCAATTGATCTCATAAGTAACCGAATATTGGCAATATTTTGGCAATTATACAGATATCAATCTATTATTTTGAATCTTAATATATATATACAAAATATTCATATTAACGACTAAATGATTACAGATTTAAAATATTCGACAACAAATTTTAATCATGAACCTTAGTAAAAGTATTTTTTAACCTAAGTAACTATCTAATGGAAATAATGCCCAATGTATAGAAAACGAGGTGGAGGAAGCCCCCCACACAATATTTCCTAAAAATCAAATTCCAATGAGTACCCATAAAATAAAAATAATTAACCAATTGACTGACAACGCTTTCAATCCCCTTATAATGAATATAAAAATATTCATTATATCAAATGTTTAATCATCTTTGCTTTACGTTAACTTAGCAATTTCCTCAGCTGCTTTTACTTTGTGTTGTTTTGTAATTTTTTCTGCCAAGTCAGCATCCTTATCAAGAAGAGCGTGATAAATTTTTTCGTGTTCCGCTAACGACACCTTAATGTGTTCATCATTTTTTTCAAACAAATTAGGATAGCGACCAGAATTCATCCACAAATCGTAAATTGTATTTACTAACAAAGTATTTCTAGACCTTTCATATATATGCATATGAAATTTGAAGTTTAGCTTTGAAATTTTTTTATAGTCTCTTAATTGAAAGGCTTCTTGAGATTCTGCTATGATAGATTTTAAATGGTTCAAATCTCCATCGGTTAAATTACCTACCGCCAATCTAGTAGCTAATACTTCCAACACAATTCGAATTTCAAAAATATCCTGTACATCTTTTTTAGATAAAGGCGTCACAATAGCACCAACATGAGGTCTGAAATCAATTAATCCTTCCGTATTTAACTGATTCAATGCTTCTCTAACAGGAATTTCACTACTTTCAAACTCCTTCGCTAGTCTACTTATAACTAGTTTTTCTCCAAATTCGTAAGTACTATCATAGATGCGGGACTTTACTTCTTCATAAATAGTTTCCTTTTTTGTACGATAGTTCCTCAAGTAAATCTCTCCACTCTAAAAATTATATTAGATATATCATATATCATATATCATATCTGTGTCAATTATTTTTTTAAAAAACTTTTCATTTTTAATAATTAAATTATATCTCTGGGTACTCTCATATCGTGACATTTTAAACCTATCGGATAAGTCATCACCGCTGAGTCTTTACTCGCTCGGAACACTTGCGCTTAACATACGAGTGCACCCCTATCCTTTATCTATAAAATAAGTTAGCAGAAAAAAAG
>Ga0079226_10000120_pt1 | contig 49313 bp, 61 predicted proteins | sample Poulit2014_FD_76345 | JGI IMG/M metagenome (GOLD analysis project Ga0079226, IMG submission 76345) | Agricultural soil microbial communities from Georgia to study Nitrogen management - Poultry litter 2014 | ecosystem: Environmental > Terrestrial > Soil > Agricultural land | place: USA: Georgia...
AGTCTGGTGATAATGGCAAAGAGGTCACACCTGTTCCCATACCGAACACAGTAGTTAAGCTCTTTAGCGCCGATGGTAGTTGAGGCTTTGCCTCTGCGAGAGTAGGACGTTGCCGGGCAACCCAAACGTTAGTACTTAATTGTACTGACGTTTTTTTGTGCTTATTTTTAGTGAAATAATAGTTAGGATTATCGAGATGATGAATTTGTCATTTCCCTTTTTAAACGTGATGCGAGTAGTTAGTTGTTTACATAGGTAGATATTTTTCGTATAATTAAGTCAAATATAGTCAAAGTCAAATGGTTGTAAACTATAGTGAATAAGAGGTGAAAAATCGATGAGTAACATTACTGATATTATTGAGCGTTATTTGAAACAAACGCTTCGCGCACAAGGAAAAAATATGATTGAGATTAAGCGGAGTGAAATAGCTGATCAATTTCAATGCGTTCCTTCGCAAATAAATTATGTAATCAATACGAGATTTACCGTTGAAAAAGGGTATATTATCGAAAGTAAGCGGGGAGGCGGAGGGTATATCAGAATTTTTAGGATTGAACATGGTGAAAGTTCTGAACTCATTGATGAGATTATTAAAATGGTTAGCCCGCAAGTCTCTCAACAAGGGGCGGAAGACGTATTGTTTCGTCTTTTAGAAAAGGAAGTTATTACTAAGCGAGAGCATAAGCTTATGTTAAATGCGATTAATCGTGATACACTTGCTTTTCAATTACCTTTAAGAGATGAAATAAGGTCAAGAGTATTAGTCGCTATGCTCTCGGCTTTGAAGTATGTTAATAAGTAAGGAGTGATTGTTATGCAATGCCAAGAGTGTCAACAACGTCCGGCGACTCTTCAGTATACGCAATATATTAATGATCAAAAGTCAGAAATTCACGTCTGTGAAGTTTGCGCGAAGGAAAAAGGGTATATGAGTGACTTAGATACGGATAATCATTCGATTCATGACTTACTTGCAGGGTTGTTTAACTTTGAAAAAACGCATGTAGGGAAGGCTAGGCATCAACAGGCTGGATTAACAACTGAACCATTAACGTGTACGGGTTGCGGAATGACTTTTCCTTACTTTAAACGTGTAGGTAAATTCGGCTGTGCAGAATGCTATACTTCTTTTGCTGCACAGATAGAACCTATACTGAGACGTGTTCATAGTGGGAATATAACCCATCATGGTAAGATACCGAAAAGAAAAGGCGGTTCACTTCATCATAAAAGGCAAATTAAGGAATATAAAGATAAATTGCAGTCATTAATTAAAAATGAGGCTTTTGAAGAAGCAGCGGTTATCCGTGATAAAATTAAAGCTTTAGAGGGATATCAACCGAATGAATCGGAGGGAGACCAATGAGCTTACAGAGCTTTATGAATAAAGCGATTAGTCCCTGGATGCGTCAAGGTGGGCCGGATAGTGATATCGTCTTAAGTAGTCGTATTCGCTTAGCGCGTAATTTTGAGTCGGTCCCGTATCCAATCATTGCTAAGGAAAATGAATTAGCCGAGATTGCGGAACTGCTTAAAGCTGAATATGAAGAGAAAACTTTTAATGATCACCAATCGTTTAAATACATATCTATTCATGACTTATCTTTAGTAGAAAGACGTGTTCTCGTAGAAAAACATTTAATTAGTCCTTTGTTAGCGAAAAAGTCAAAGGAATCCGGTGTATTACTTTCAAAATCAGAACAAATTTCTATTATGATTAATGAAGAAGATCATTTGCGCATACAAGCGTACTTTCCAGGCCTTCAATTAACAACAGCACTTAGAGAGGCTTTTTTAATCGATGATTGGATTGAAGAAAAAGTAGATTATGCATTTGATGAAGAAAAAGGTTATTTGACGAGCTGTCCAACGAATGTTGGTACAGGGATGCGCGCATCTGTTATGATGCATTTACCTGCTCTCGTGTTAACGAAACACATACGTCAACTCGTGCCAGCAATTAATCAACTAGGGTTTGTTGTTAGAGGATTCTATGGTGAAGGTAGCGAGGCGTTAGGGAATGTGTTTCAAATTTCTAACCAAATGACATTAGGTAAATCTGAAGAAGATATTGTTGAGGATTTAAATAGTATCGTTACTCAATTAATTGAACATGAGCGTAATGCACGTCAGCGGTTATTAAAGGAATCGACTGTTAGATTAGAAAATCGTATCTTTCGTTCGTACGGAACGTTAGAATATAGTCGCATTATTGAATCAACTGAGGCGACGAAATGTTTATCAGATGTTCGTCTCGGAATCGATTTAGGCATTATTGAACATATGTCTTGGAATATTTTAAATGAATTAATGGTTATTATACAACCAGGATTTTTACAACAGTATGCACAAAAAGTATTGACAGCGAAAGAACGCGATACATTCCGTGCAACACTGATAAGAGAGCGTTTAAAAATGGAAGCTGATAGGAGGAGTTAGTTATGATGTTCGGACGTTTTACAGAAAGAGCACAAAAGGTATTAGCTTTATCTCAAGAAGAAGCTGTTAGGTTAAATCACAATAATATCGGAACTGAACATATATTGTTAGGATTAATTCGTGAAGGGGGAGGCATTGCGGCCAAAGCTTTAGCTGCACTCAACCTCAAATCTGAAACGATTCAAGAAGAAGTAGAGAAATTGATTGGCACGGGTAACAAGCCGATGCAGACGATTCATTACACGCCACGTGCGAAAAAAGTTGTTGAATTATCACAAGATGAGGCACGTAAATTAGGTCATTCATATGTCGGTACTGAACATATCTTACTCGGACTTATACGAGAAGGAGAAGGCGTTGCTGCACGCGTGCTAAACAATTTAAATGTTAGCTTAAATAAAGCACGTCAACAAGTGCTTCAGTTGTTAGGGACAAATGAAGCACAAGTCGGTAGGCAAAATCGTGGACGTTCATCAGGTGCTAACACACCAACGTTAGATTCATTAGCGACAGATTTAACGGCAAGTGTTAAAGAAGGAAAAGTAGATCCAGTTATTGGGCGTGATAAAGAAATTGAGCGGGTTATTCAAGTATTAAGTCGTCGGACGAAAAATAATCCTGTATTAATTGGTGAGCCAGGTGTAGGTAAAACTGCAGTTGCAGAAGGCTTAGCCCATAAAATAATTAATAATGAAATTCCAGAAACGTTACGAGGTAAACGTGTTATGACACTTGATATGGGAACGGTCGTTGCTGGAACGAAATATCGTGGGGAATTCGAAGACCGTTTAAAGAAAGTGATGGAGGAAATTCGTCAAGCAGATAACGTTATTTTATTCATTGATGAACTTCATACGTTAATTGGTGCTGGTGGTGCAGAAGGGGCTATTGATGCATCGAACATTTTAAAACCGTCTCTTTCACGAGGTGAGTTGCAATGTATCGGAGCAACGACACTAGATGAATATCGTAAATATATTGAAAAAGATGCTGCACTTGAACGTCGTTTCCAGCCGATTCGTGTTGACGAACCGAGCATTGAAGAAACAGTACAAATTTTAGAGGGATTACGTGACCGTTATGAGGCACATCACCGCGTAACAATTACAGATGATGCCATTGAAGCCGCAGCTACGTTATCAGAGCGTTATATTACTGAACGTTTCTTACCTGACAAAGCGATTGATTTAATTGATGAAGCAGGTTCGAAAGTACGTTTACATTCATATACAATTCCGCCGAACTTAAAAGATCTCGAGACAGAATTAGAAGAAGTTCGTAAAGAGAAAGATGCGGCTGTGCAAAGCCAAGAATTTGAAAAAGCTGCTTCATTACGTGATACTGAACAAGGTTTACGTGAAAAGTTAGAAACGACAAAAAATAAATGGAAAGAAAAGCAAGGGCAAGAAAATTCAGAAGTAACAGCTGAAGATATTGCAGCCGTCGTATCTATTTGGACAGGTGTCCCTGTTTCCAAATTAACGAAAGGCGAGAAGGAACGTTTACTTAATATGGAAGAAATTCTTCATAAACATATTATTGGGCAAGGTGAAGCTGTAACAGCTGTGTCACGAGCTATCCGTCGTGCGCGAGCAGGTCTGAAAGATCCGAAGCGTCCGATTGGTTCATTTATTTTCCTCGGGCCAACAGGTGTTGGGAAGACTGAATTAGCGAGAAAGCTTGCTGAAGTGATGTTTGGTGACGAAGAGTCAATGATTCGTATTGATATGTCTGAATATATGGAGAAACATTCGACATCTCGACTTGTCGGTTCACCTCCAGGATATGTCGGTCACGAAGAAGGTGGTCAGCTAACAGAGAAAGTTCGCCGAAATCCATATTCAGTCGTTCTTTTAGATGAGGTAGAGAAAGCACACCCAGAAGTGTTTAATATTTTACTTCAAGTGTTAGAAGACGGACGGTTAACAGATTCTAAAGGCCGTTTAGTCGACTTTAGAAACACAGTATTAATTATGACATCTAACGTCGGGGCGAGCGAATTAAGAAGAAATAAATACGTTGGCTTTAACTTAGGTGATCAAGTACAAGACAATAAAGATATGAAGTCGAAAGTTGTCGCAGAAATGAAAAAAGCTTTCCGACCAGAATTTTTAAATAGAATTGATGAAACGATCGTCTTCCACTCATTGGAAGAGAAGCATATGAAGAGTATCGTTACATTAATGGTTGAAGAATTAAGAGTTCGTTTAGAAGATTTAGGCATCAAGTTCTCATTAACAGATAAAGCGATTGAAAAAATTGCGAAAGAAGGATTTGATCCTGAGTACGGTGCTAGACCACTGCGTCGTTCGATTCAGAAAAACGTTGAAGATTTATTATCGGAAGAATTGCTTAAGAAAACAATTTCTAAAGGTGATGAAGTGAAGATTGGTTTAAGTACGAATGGGAAATACATCGTCTTACCGTAACGTGTAAATATTTATTCATATAAAATGAGAAAGTTGCCTTCTAAATCATTAGAAAGGCAACTTTTCTTTACAAACATGTCATCTGTTTTACAAATTTAATCGTTTTAACAACAAATTGAAAAGTTTGTGGCACAATTAAGGTATAAACAGCAAAAAATGAAAGAAAGCTGTAACCATAGATCGTTTTAATTCATGTATAATAAAAGGTGTAGGAAGGGTTGAAAGCTTTTGTCTAAGCGAAAAACAGTCTTTATTTGTTATGAATGTGGATATGAATCTGCGCGTTGGCTCGGAAAATGTCCCGGATGTAATCAATGGAATACGTTAAATGAAGAAATTGTTTCTTCTCGTAAAACATCAGGAGCTTCTCGTCAGACGGTGCAAACGAATAAGCCTCAACAAATTACGAACGTCGTCTCGAATGATGAGACACGCGTAACGACAGCTTTAGACGAATTTGACCGTGTGTTAGGCGGTGGAATCGTCCCTGGCTCTCTCGTGCTTATTGGTGGAGACCCTGGTATTGGGAAGTCAACGTTGTTGTTACAAATTTCATCACAGCTCGCTAATAAAAAATTACCCGTCTTATACGTATCAGGTGAAGAGTCTGTAAAGCAGACAAAGTTACGCGCTGATCGACTCGGCGTAACGGCTGATGACTTATATGTGTTTGCTGAGACGAATTTATTCGATATTGGTGAGCATATTAAGCAATTAAAGCCAGAACTCGTTATTATTGATTCTATTCAGACAATTTTTAAAGAAGAAGTAACGAGTGCACCAGGGAGCGTCACACAAGTGAGAGAGTGTACATCGGAATTGATGCGGATTGGAAAAACGATGAACATCCCTATATTTATTGTCGGTCACGTAACGAAAGAAGGAGCCATTGCAGGACCGCGTATGCTTGAACATATGGTCGATGCTGTGCTTTATTTTGAAGGTGAACGCCACCATACGTACCGAATATTACGCGGGGTTAAGAATCGTTTCGGAAGCACGAATGAGATGGGTATTTTCGAAATGAAAGAGCAAGGGTTAGTCGAAGTTTTAAATCCGTCAGAAATATTTTTAGAAGAACGGTCACACGGAACGTCAGGTTCTACAGTTGTAGCGTCAATGGAAGGAACGCGCCCAGTACTCGTTGAGATTCAAGCGCTCATATCTCCGTCTAGCTTCGGTAATCCAAGGCGTATGGCAACAGGTATTGATTCTAATCGAGTGTCATTGTTAATGGCTGTATTAGAAAAGCGTGTCGGGCTTATGTTACAAAATCAAGATGCCTATATAAAGGTAGCAGGTGGCGTTAAGTTGGATGAGCCGGCGATTGATTTAGCAATTGCTATGAGTATCGCTTCTAGTTTTCGTGACCAATCAACGAATCCTGAAGATATTTTTATCGGAGAAGTTGGTTTAACGGGAGAAGTTCGTCGTGTATCTCGAATTGAGCAACGTGTGCAAGAGGCAGCAAAGCTCGGTTTTAAACGAGTGATTTGCTCTAAAAATAATATAGGTGGTTGGACGCCCCCGAGTGATATTGAAGTCATCGGTGTTGATACTGTTCAGGAAGCATTGCGTATAAGCATGTAAAGACTTCAAGAAATTGTCAATATTAAATTGACTTAATGATTTACTTGTGATAATATTTTAAGTTTGATAAATTGACGTACTATAAGTGGTATGCTATTATTTATTTAAATTAGGCCCGTTTAATATGTGATAATGACGGGGATACGACGTATAGGAGGTGAAGAAATGGTCAAAATTATTGTGCACTTATTTTTTATAATAACAGGTGGAACAGTCGGTTTTTTATACGGTCCAAACATTATTCAGTTAATGAACATTAGTGGACCTACTTGGGTGACTTCACCTTATTTTGGCTTAGTTATTGGTGCAATTATATTTATTCTTATATCATATTTATTTGAAGATTATATTGTTGGTTTTTTCGGTTGGGTGGAAGATACGCTCATAAAAATACCTGTTGGAGATTTATTTTTCGGAAGTTTAGGTTTAATTGTCGGGTTAGTCGTGGCATACCTAGTAACACTTCCACTCCAAGCAATTAGTTTTAGATTAGTTTCACAAATTGTACCGTTGTTCTTAACGGTTTTACTCGGTTACCTCGGTTTCCAAGTCGGGTTTAGAAGAAGAGAAGAGTTAACGAATATCATTTATTTAAATCGTCGTGATAAAGGTAAAAAGGTGCCGACTGCTGAAGATATTGGGAAAAAGAGCGAAGGAACGAAACCGAAAATATTAGATACGAGTGTTATCATTGATGGTCGTATAGCAGATATTTGTCAAACGAAGTTTTTAGAAGGGCCGATTGTGATTCCGCAATTTGTTTTAGGTGAATTACAATATATTGCCGACTCTTCTGATGCGCTTAAACGTAACCGTGGACGACGCGGATTAGATATTCTTAACCGGATTCAAAAAGAATTACCGATAGAAGTAGAAATTTACGAAGGTGATTTTGAAGATATACCAGAAGTGGATAGTAAACTTATTCGTTTAACGAAAGAGTTGGATGGTTTGCTCGTTACGAATGATTTTAATTTAAATAAAGTGTCTGACTTTCAAGGAGTAACAGTGCTAAATATTAATGACTTAGCAAATGCTGTCAAACCAGTCGTTTTACCAGGCGAAGAACTTGTCGTTCAAGTAATTAAAGACGGTAAAGAACAGAAACAAGGAATTGCTTACCTTGATGATGGAACGATGATTGTCGTTGAAGAAGGTAAAGATTATATCGGTAAAACAATTGAAGTATTAATTACGAGTGTTTTACAAACGTCGGCAGGACGAATGATTTTCGCAAAGCCAAAAGCACTTGAAAAAGCATTATAAACAATGTATAACTAAGAGGGTCTTACGATTGTGGGGTCTCACTTATATGGTAAACACAGCTATTATAGCTGTGTTTACTGACGCCCACATTGAATGTAATTATTAATATGAATAGATACATAAGATTTGCTTAATCGTTCATTAAATATAGAAGATGAGAGAGAGGAACAATTATGACTGAAAATGTACGTGTGCGTTATGCACCAAGCCCAACAGGTGATTTACACATCGGAAATGCAAGAACTGCATTATTTAACTATTTATATGCGAAGCACTTCGGTGGTAAATTTATTATTCGAACAGAAGATACGGATCAAAACCGAAATGTTGAAGGTGGAGAAGAAAGTCAACTAACGTTTTTAAAGTGGTTAGGGATTGACTGGGAAGAAGGTCCAGACGTTGGTGGTGACTTCGGGCCGTACCGACAAATGGAAAGATTGTCATTATATGATAAATATGTTGATGAGCTTTTGGAAAGAGATTTAGCATATGAATGTTTTATGACTGCTGAAGAACTAGAAGCGGAGCGCGAGGAACAACGCGCAAATGGAGAAGTGCCAAAATATTCAGGGGCTCATAGCCGTTTAACAGAAGAAGAGAAAGAGGCATTTCGCGAAGAAGGAAGAGAGCCAAGTATTCGTATTCGCGTGCCGGAAAACAAGACGTATACATTTACTGATATTGTGAGAGGCGACATTACGTTTGAATCAAGTGACTTTGGTGATTGGGTAATCGTGAAAAAAGACGGTATTCCGACGTATAACTTTGCTGTAGCAATTGATGACCATTTAATGGGAATTACGCACGTGCTACGTGGGGAAGAGCATATTTCTAATACGCCACGCCAAATGATGGTTTATGAATCATTTGATTGGGAACCGCCGAAGTTTGGCCATATGACATTAATTTTAAATGAAGAGCGTAAAAAGTTAAGTAAACGTGATCAACATATACTACAGTTTATCGAGCAGTATAAGAACTTAGGGTATTTACCTGAAGCGTTATTTAATTTCATTACACTTCTCGGATGGAGTCCTACAGGTGAAGAAGAGATTTTTGATAAAGAGACGTTAATTAAGATATTTGATCCAGAGCGTTTATCAACATCTGCAGCTGTGTTTGACCCGATGAAGTTAAAGTGGATGAATGGTGAATATATAAAAGCACTTCCAGTTGAACAAGCAATTGATTTAGCGCTTCCGCATTTAATTGCTGCGGGCAGAGTGCCTGAGCAGATGGACGCTGATAAACAAACGTGGATTGAAGAAGTCATTGCGCTTTACCAAGAACAGCTCAGTTATGGAGCAGAAATTGTTGAGTTAACGGAGTTGTTTTTCAGAAAAGAGATTGAGTATGACGAAGAATGTATGGACGTGTTAAAAGATGATCATGTAATCGAAGTGCTCCAAGTGTTTACGGATAAGCTCATTCATTTAGACACGTTTGATGCAGATGCAATTAAAGAGCAATTTAAAGCGACGCAAAAAGAGACGACGCATCGTGGACGCCGACTATTTATGCCGATTCGTGTTGCGACAACAGGGCAAACGAACGGTCCAGAGTTGCCAAAAGCGATTGAATTGTTAGGGAAAGAAGTTATCTTAGCACGCTTAGATAATATTTTAAAAACGCTAGAAAGCTAATATATTCACATTTATGCGTATTTATAATATAGTAATAAATATAATAAAAAACGTTGATAAGGAAAAGTAATAAATATGAGTTGAAACAGAGAAAGTCGCCATTGGCTGGAAGCGACTCGATACTATATTTGTGAACATGCACCTTTGAGTCTGCTGCTGAAAAAAGTATGTAGCAGCGGTTATCTACCGTTATTTAGATAAAGTTGGAAGGAATGCCCTTCAAACAGAGTGGAACCGCGTGAATGAATAATGAGCGTCTCTGTGTATATACGTACACAGAGGCGCTTTTTTTATTGGATATTTCATAGATAATACTAAAGGCAAAATTAATAGAGATAAATGCATAAATGGGCGGTGATTGAGTGAATATTTTTAAGCGAATGAAAGAAGATATGGATACTGTGTTTGAAGGTGACCCAGCGGCACGTTCATATATTGAAATATTTTTTACGTATTCAGGTCTACATGCGATATGGATGCACCGAATCGCGCATATGCTTTACCGGTGGAGGCTTTTATTTATCGCTAGAGCGTTATCGCAAATTAATCGTTTTTTAACAGGTGTTGAAATTCATCCAGCAGCAAAAATAGGACGCAAATTATTTATTGACCACGGGATGGGAATTGTTATTGGTGAGACGTGTGAAATAGGTAACCATGTGACTCTTTACCAAGGTGTGACACTCGGTGGCACAGGTAATGAAAAAGGTAAACGGCATCCGACGATTGAAGATCATGCATTAATTGCTGTCGGCGCGAAAGTGCTCGGAGGGATAACGATTGGTGAACATTCAAAAGTAGGTGGAGGGGCAGTTGTTTTACATGACGTTCCGCCACATGCAACGGTTGTCGGAATCCCCGGACGAGTCGTTAGGCAAAATGGCGTAAGAGTGCCTGAAGAAGATCGCATTGATTTAGACCATCATAAGATGCCTGACCCGATTTCGGATCGATGTGATAAACTACAGACAGAGATTGATTTATTAAAGAAAGAAATAAAAAAGTTAAAAGAAGGAGAAAAAGATGACCATTCAAATATATAATACGTTAACGAAAGAGAAGGAAGTATTTGAGCCACTTAATAAAGATGAAGTATTGATGTACGTTTGTGGTCCGACTGTTTATAACTATATTCATATCGGAAACGCAAGGCCGGCGATTGTTTTTGATACGGTAAGACGTTACTTGGAATATCGCGGATACAACGTAAATTACGTCTTAAACTTTACGGACGTTGACGATAAAATCATTGCTGAATCAAATCGGATCGGTGAATCTGTTAATAGTATTACAGATCGATTTATAGAGGCGTATCATACAGACGTTTCGGCGCTCGGTGTTAAGAAAGCGACGCACCACCCACGCGTGACTGAAACGATGGACGATATCATTACGTTTATTAGTGGTCTCATTGAAAAAGATTTCGCCTATGAAGTAGAAGGTGACGTTTACTTTAAGCCACGAGCGTTTGATGAGTACGGTAAACTTTCTCATCAGTCGATCGATGAGCTTCGTTCAGGAGCGAGAATTCAAGTCGGTGAAATTAAAGAGGATCCACTTGATTTTGCGCTATGGAAAGCAGCAGAGGAAGATGAAATTGCTTGGGATTCTCCGTGGGGTAAAGGGCGCCCAGGTTGGCATATCGAATGTTCTGCTATGGCGAAAAAATATTTAGGCGAAACGATAGACATTCATGCCGGTGGACAAGACTTAACGTTCCCGCACCATGAGAATGAAATCGCTCAATCAGAAGCATTAAATGACCAAACGTTTGCAAAATACTGGATGCATAACGGGTATATGAATATTGATAATGAAAAAATGTCTAAGTCATTAGGTAATTTCGTTTTAACGAAAGACTTAATTGAGCAACATGACCCGATGGTTCTGCGCTTCTTTATGTTAAGCGTGCATTATCGTAACCCGATTAACTTTACAGAAGAACTGTTAGAAGGGGCAAAAAATAGTTTCGAGCGAATTAAAACGTCTTATGCAAATTTAGAACACCGTAAGCAATCGAGCATGAATTTAGCGACGGATACCGAACAGTGGGTTGCTAAAATTGCTCAATTAAAAGAAGCATTTGAAGAAGCGATGGATGATGACTTTAATACAGCGAACGCTATTTCAGTGATGTTTGACGTCGTTAGAGAAGTGAATGTTTATTTAGATGGTGAGCAAACGTCAACAGATGTTATCGAAGCTTTCCAGTCACTAATGACTTCTTTATTAGAAGTTCTCGGTATTGAACTATCGACGACAGAAGAGTTGTTAGATAGTGATATTGAAGCTATGATTGAAGAAAGAGAAGTTGCTCGTCAAAATCGAGACTTTGAACGTGCGGATAATATTCGCGATACGTTAAAGGAAAAAGGAATTTTACTTGAAGACACAGCGCAAGGTATTCGTTGGAGAAGAAGTGAATGAATAAAGCTGACGTCCTACAGATGAACGTTCTCGCATTAGCGTATATTGGCGATGCAGCTTATGAGCTTCACGTCCGTAATCACGTGCTTCAGTCAGGGAAAGTAAAGCCGAATGAATTGCACCAATTAGCGATTACGTTCGTCTCAGGAACCGCACAAGCATTAGTCGTTCGTCACTGGCTTGAATCATCCTTTTTAACTGATGAAGAAGTGAGCGTTGTGAAGCGGGGAAGAAATGCGAAGTCACAATCGATTCCTAAAAATATTGACGTACAATCGTATCGATATAGCACGGGCTTTGAAACGATTATAGGCTATCATTATTTATTGAAAAATAATGAACGTCTTGATGAGTTGTTAGAAGCTGCTATTCATTTTATTGAATCAACGAAAAAACATTAATGGCAAACGATGTCATTTATCAATCGACGATAGAGGCGTGACATCGTATGAAATAAAAAAGAGGAAGTTAGGAAGGGTACTATGGACGAAGAAATAATAGTCGGGAGAAATCCTGTCCTTGAAGCGCTAAAATCTGGTCGATCTGTAAATAAAGTGATCGTGTCTGAGCAGACGAATGAAAAGATGAAGCAAGAGCTATCTCGCGCCGTACGTAAAGCACAGACTATTTTACAAGTTGTTCCGAAGCAGAAGATCGACCAAGTGTCGAAAGGAAATCATCAAGGAGTCATTGCGTATGTAGCTTCATATGCATACGCGTCGCTAGAAGATTTATTCGCAGTTGCAGAGCGTAAGCAAGAACAACCTTTTTTCCTTATATTAGATGAACTAGAAGATCCACATAATTTAGGATCTATTTTACGAACGGCAGATGCGACTGGTGTGCATGGCGTGATTATTCCTGAACGGCGATCAGTCGGCTTAACGGCTACTGTGGCGAAAACATCAGCCGGCGCCATTGAATACGTGCCAGTTGCTCGAGTGACAAATATTGCCCGAACGATAGAAGAGTTGCAACAACGTGGGTTGTGGGTTGTCGGAACCGACTTTGAACGTGCAGATGATTACCGTACCCTCGATGGAGAAACGTCCCTCGCTCTCGTCATTGGAAATGAAGGAAAAGGCATTAGTCGCCTTGTGAAAGAGAAGTGTGACTGGTTCGTTTCTTTACCAATGATTGGGCAAGTTAGTTCATTAAATGCTTCAGTCGCTAGTAGTATATTAATGTATGAAATATACCGTAAGCGCCATCCGCTTGGAGATTAAAAATGAACGTCTTAATCGTTGATGGTTATAATATTATAGGGGACTGGGAAGAATTAAAGTGCTTAAAGGAAGAAAGTTTAAGCCATGCACGCGACCGGCTCGTAGAAATATTGGCAGAATATCAAGCATATTATGGGATTAAAGTGATCGTCGTCTTTGATGCCCATTTTGTCAAAGGTCCAAAAAGTACAGCGACAGCTTTTCGTATAGAGATTATTTATACGAAAGAAAACGAAACGGCTGATGAACGAATTGAGCGGCTCGTAACGAAACATAAAAACGTAGAAAATGCTGTTTACGTAGCGACTTCTGACCATTTAGAGCAGAGGATTATTTTCGGCCGAGGTGCACTTCGAAAGTCAGCTCGTGAACTTTCGATTGAAGTCGAAGAGATGACGAAAAATATAAAAGATAAAATTCAAACGAAAAATAAAGAGACGCGTGATTTGAAAATATCATTAAATGACGAATTAAAACACGCATTTGAAAAGTGGAGGAGACGAAAATAAAACGTCTTCTCTTTTTTTATGTTTGAAAGAAGTGTTTAGTGAATATTCGAATATCTTGAGTTATTAGAATATTTAGTGTATAATCTCGATATCAAAATGCATGCAGAATCAGGAGGACACTCGCCGTGAATGTCGAATACTTAAAGAAGAGCAGAGTGAATTATGAATCACTCCCTGACGAACAGGTAGTGAAGCAAGTTCAGAGCGGAGATAATGAGGCGTTAGAGTATTTAATTAATAAGTACCGTGGGCTTGTGTTGGCAAAAGCACGTACTTATTTTTTAATAGGTGGAGATAGTGAAGACGTCATTCAAGAAGGCATGATTGGCTTATATAAGGCGATTTGTGATTATGACGAAGAGAAGCGGACGACATTTAATGGTTTTGCTAATTTATGCACGACGAGACAAATGATAACGGCGATAAAGACAGCGACGAGACAAAAGCACATACCACTTAATTCATACGTGTCATTGGATAAACCAGTTTATGATGAGTCGGACCGCACGTTACAAGAAATATTAACGAGCTCGGAAAGTTCAGATCCTGAGAAACTTATTGTAAACCGTGAAAAGTTGAGCTATATGCGAGGGAAACTGACAGAAGTTTTAAGTGGGTTAGAACAAGAAGTATTACACTTATACATTGACGGATACTCTTACCAAGAAATATCAGACGTATTAGAGCGCCACGTGAAATCAATCGACAATGCTTTGCAACGTGTTAAGCGAAAGTTAGAACAATATAAAGATGATCTCGTTCATAGTAACTAAAAACGAAAACGCTTTCAAATTGAGCGTTTAGTTGACATGTCAATTTTCACATGCTAAAGTATACGAAGTAGAAATGTGATGGTGTTGTTATTATGAATAAGAAAATAGCTTTAGCCTGTTCAGACTGTGGCGACAGGAATTATACGACGAACAAAAATACATTAACTTCTCCAGATCGCTTAGAATTAAAAAAGTATTGTAAGCAATGTGAGAAGCATACGTTGCATAAAGAATCGAAGTAATAACATCCTTATTTTAATGGAGGAGTCATGTCATATGTTTAAGTTTTTAAAAGATGTCTCGCGTGAAATGAGAAAAGTAAGTTGGCCAAATCAAAGCGAACTCGTTAGCTTTACAGTTACTGTTATCGCAACGGTTGCTTTTGTAGCGGTATTTTTTGCAGTCGTCGACTTAGTTATTACGCAAATATTGAATCTGTTATAATTTGTTTATAAAGACCATTTGCTATGATATAATAATAGAATAAGAAAAAATTGAAAAACCCGTATAATCGGGTTTTTTTAGTATTGTTTTTTTAAAAAGAATCGAAACTATTTCTTGAATAAAGCTACTCCTCACCTCGTTGTGAAAGTTGCTTAAAAGGAGGGAAAGGAGCAAAGTCATTTTGCTCTTATAAAACTTATGGAAATCGAAAAAAATTGGTACGTCATTCATACGTATTCTGGTTATGAAAATAAAGTAAAAACAAACTTAGAAAAAAGAGTTGAAACGATGGGAATGGAAGATAAAATCTTCCGCGTTCTCGTGCCTGAAGATGAAGAGACGGAAATTAAGGACGGGAAAACAAAAGTGTCTAAGAAGAAGTTTTTCCCTGGTTATGTTTTAGCTGAAATGGTTATGACGGATGATTCATGGTACGTCGTTCGTAATACACCAGGCGTCACAGGTTTCGTCGGATCAAGCGGGCATGGTGCGCGCCCAACGCCACTCTTGCCATATGAGGTTGATGCTGTACTTAAACGTATGGGTGTTGAAGAGGCAACGGTTCATGTTGACTTTGAAATAAAAGAGAGCGTACGTGTGACAGAAGGTCCGTTCGCTAACTTTACAGGTACGATTGAAGAAATAGACGTTGATAAACAACAACTAAAAGTACACGTCAATATGTTTGGTAGAGAAACGCCTGTTGAATTAGACTTTACACAAGTTGAAAAGATTTAAGAAAAGCGTTGCGCTCTAACATTTTATGTGCTAGACTCTTATTGTTGTCCATAATATCGAGAGAATATGGGCATATTTGAGTGGGAGGGGACCGAGAATAGAAGGTTAACCCTATTACCACATTACGAACTTTTAAGGAGGTGTGTTTCGTGGCTAAAAAGGTTATTGATATCGTAAAATTACAAATTCCAGCAGGAAAAGCAAACCCTGCACCACCAGTAGGACCAGCATTAGGTCAGGCGGGTATTAATATCATGGGATTCTGTAAGGAATTTAACGCGCAAACACAAGAGCAAGCAGGTTTAATTATTCCTGTAGAAATTACTGTATTTGAAGACCGTTCATTTACATTTATTACGAAGACTCCACCAGCTGCAGTGTTATTAAAGAAAGTAGCAGGTATTGACAAGGCGTCAGGAGAACCAAACCGTAATAAAGTAGCGACAGTTAAGCGTGACCAAGTGAAGGAAATCGCTGAGACGAAAATGCAAGACTTAAACGCTGCAGATGTTGAAGCGGCTATGCGTATGGTTGAAGGTACAGCACGCAGTATGGGAATTACAGTAGAAGACTAATTATTGGATAAATCGGTAAAGGCATTTTATAAGAGACGCATATGAGTACTTTAAAATGTATCTGAACAAAAGCATAATCGTTTGTGCTTTTTTACAAAAGATTCCGTTCTTTTGTACGTGGGAGGTTTTACCGTTATAACCACAATGAAGGAGGAAACGAAATGGCTAAAAAAGGAAAGAGATACGAAGCAGCGGCGAAATTGATTGATCGTAACAAAGCTTACGGCATCGAAGAAGCTGTTAGTATTTTAAAAGAAATGTCAAAAGCGAAATTTGACGAGACAGTAGAAGCTGCTTTCCGTTTAGGTGTTGACCCTAAGAAAGCAGACGAACAAATTCGTGGAGCAGTTGTGTTACCGAACGGTACTGGAAAAACTCAACGAGTGCTCGTTTTTGCTAAAGGCGATAAAGCGAAAGAAGCAGAAGCAGCAGGTGCAGACTATGTAGGGGAAGATGATCTTATTGAAAAGATTAACGGTGGATGGTTCGAATTCGACATCATCGTTGCAACTCCTGACATGATGGCTGAAGTAGGGAAATTAGGAAGAGTTTTAGGACCTAAAGGTTTAATGCCTAACCCGAAAACTGGAACAGTTACGTTTGACGTAGAAAAAGCTGTATCAGACATTAAAGCTGGACAAGTTGAGTACCGCGTAGATAGTGAAGCTAACTTACACGTACCAATCGGTAAAATATCATTTGAAGCAGACAGTCTTGTTGAAAACTTCGAAACGATGATTCAGACGATTGTTCAAGCGAAGCCACAAGCATCAAAAGGTGTTTACGTTCGTAACGTTGCAGTTACGTCAACGATGGGCCCTGGTATTAAAATTGATGCATCAAGCTACATTCGTGACTAATTTTTAATTGACTTTATAAAAAAAGTTAGATATAATCTAAAAGGTTATTAAATTGAATATTACTACCGTAGACAGTAGGGGTGACTTGAAGTTACTTAATAAACCTACCGAGGTGTTTAAGCGTAAACGATAAATGAGTGTATTATTTATTTGTCTTGCTAAAGCCTCCATGTCTACATGGAGGCTTTTTTATCGACATTGTTATGCGGGTAGTAAATAGACAGTTAGATGAACGAAGTATTTAAAGTCAAGTAGGAGGTGGAGTTATGTCCAACGTAATCGAGCAGAAAAAAGCAGTCGTACAAGAAATTACAGATCATTTTAAAGAAAGTGAGACGTCAGTTGTTGTTGACTACCGTGGACTTGATGTAGCTGAAGTTACGCAATTGCGTAAAGAGTTACGTGAAGCGGGAGTAGACTACAAAGTTTACAAAAACACGATGACACGTCGCGCGATCGAAAATGTTGATTTAGAAGACTTGAAAGACACGTTAGTTGGTCCAACAGCTGTAGCGTTTGGTAAGGAAGATGCAGTTGCTCCGGCGAAGATTATTAGTAACTTTGCAAAAGAGCACGAAGCGCTAGAGATTAAAGGTGGAGTGATCGACGGAAAAGTAGCAACGATTGAACAGATCAAAGAGCTTGCGTCATTACCAAGCTACGACGGTCTCATTTCGATGTTACTCAGCGTTTTACAAGCACCTGTCCGAAACCTTGCATATGCTACGCAAGCAGTTGCTGAGCAAAAGGAAGAGTCAGGCGAAGAAGCAAGTGAAGAGTAATCAATTACTGTTCGTATAAAAAATTAAAAATATTAGGAGGAATTAAATATGTCTAAGCAACAAGAAATCATTGATGCGGTTAAAGAAATGACTATTTTAGAATTAAACGATTTAGTAAAAGCAATTGAAGAAGAATTTGGAGTTACTGCTGCAGCACCAGTTGCAGTTGCAGGTGGAGCAGCTGAAGGAGACGGCGGAGCAGAAAAATCTGACTTTGACGTTGTATTAGAAGACGCTGGAGCTTCTAAGATCAAAGTAATTAAAGCAGTTCGTGAAATCACTGGCTTAGGACTGAAAGATGCTAAAGATTTAGTAGACTCAGCTCCAAAAGCAATTAAAGAAGGCGTAGCTGCTGAAGAAGCTGAAGAAATGAAAGAAGCTTTAGAAGAAGCTGGAGCTACAGTAGAACTTAAGTAATTTAAACGTATGATACAACAACAAAGCTCGTCAAATTATTGACGAGCTTTAAATTTTTTAACTTTTAGTTGTTTTAACTTCAACATGTAATCACCAATCAAAAATTTTTGACTTCTAAAATGAATTAAAGTAGGTGCTATATGGCAGAGCAATACTTTTCAAAACAACCTCAATCTAAAAGTCATCCGACAACGTGGCAATCAAACATAGCTGGGGAAACATATACGTTCACAAGTGATGAAGGTGTTTTTTCAAAAAAGACAGTCGACTTTGGTTCGCGTCTACTCATTGAAACGTATGAAGATCCAGGCGTAGAAGGCGACTTACTTGATTTAGGCTGTGGCTATGGACCGATTGGCATAACCCTCGCTCGCTCATACGAAGAGCGGCAAATCGTTATGGTTGATATTAACGAGCGCGCTGTCGCACTTGCGAAAGAAAATGCCGTTACGAATGGTGTTACGAATGTTCATATCACCCAAAGTAATCAGTTTGAACAAATCCAAGGACGCAAATTTGCGGCAATATTAACTAACCCACCCATTCGAGCGGGAAAAAAACTCATTCATGAAATGTTTGAAAAAAGTGCTGAATCGTTAGTTGAACAAGGGGAACTTTGGATTGTTATCCAAAAAAAGCAAGGAGCGCCATCAGCGCAAAAGAAATTAGAAGAGTTATTTTCAGACGTGCAAATCGTCGCACGAAAAAAAGGATATTATATTATTAAAGGTAAAAATATTTGATAATTTAATGTAATTATGGTAGTATTATTGAATGCTAACATTAGACTTCGTTTGTCAAGTTTACGTTCTTTTAAGTGAGGACTCAAATGCCAAGCGAGGAAAAGAGCATTTCGTTAGCAAAAAAGTTATTATCAAATGTTTTTAAGCGAAGGATTATTTCTATCTACAAGAAGATAATAACCGAAATTTTAAAATTCCACAAGTAGGAAATTTATAAGTCATACGTAAAGTTGTTTAACAAAGCCTTTTTGGCACTTATATATATTTAAAAATGCTGATTTGAGGAGTGAAGCAGTTGACAGGTCAACTTGTTCAGTATGGGCGTCATCGAAAGCGTAGAAGTTATGCGAGTATTAGTGAAGTTCTAGAGTTACCAAACTTAATAGAAATCCAAACGGAATCATATAGGTGGTTCCTAGAGGAAGGTCTAAAAGAAATGTTTGCGGACATTTCTCCGATTGAAGATTTTGCTGGTAATCTATCACTTGAATTTATCGATTATAGTTTAGGTGAATCAAAATATTCAGTAGAAGAATCAAAAGAAAGGGACGTTACTTATAACGCGCCACTTCGTGTGAAGGTTCGTTTAATTAATAACAAAACAGGTGAAATTAAAGAGCAAGAAGTGTTTATGGGTGATTTCCCATTAATGACTGATACGGGAACTTTTATCATTAATGGTGCAGAACGTGTCATCGTTTCTCAGCTCGTTCGTTCACCAAGTGTGTACTACAGTGAAAAGATTAATAAAAATGGTAAGCGCGGGGTGACAGCTACAGTTATTCCGAACCGTGGTGCATGGTTAGAGTTTGAAACGGATGCAAGAGACGTTGTTTACGTGCGAATTGACCGTACACGTAAGTTACCAATAACAGTGTTGTTAAAAGCGTTAGGCTTCGGTACAGAAGAAGAAATCGTTGAACTATTAGGCGAGAATGAGTACTTAACGAATACGCTTGAGAAAGACAACACAGAATCAACTGAAAAAGCAATGTTAGAAATTTATGAGCGTCTACGTCCAGGTGAACCACCGACTGTAGAAAATGCTAAAAGCTTACTTATTTCAAGATTTTTCGATCCAAAGCGCTATGATTTAGCGTATGTTGGTCGTTACAAAATGAATAAAAAGCTACACATTAAAAATAGATTGTTTAACCAAGTGCTTGCTGAGCCAGTTGTTGACCCTGAAACAGGTGAGGTTTTAGCAGAAGCTGGTGATAAGCTAGAAAGAAAATTACTAGATAAGATTATTCCTTATTTAGATCGTGATGAAGGAAAGTTAGCAGAAGAGTCGCTTGACTTAGCGGAGAGCATTGTTGAGGAACCATTAACGATTCAATCGGTTAAAATTATGGACCCGACAGACCCTGAAGGTGAAAGAACGTTAAACGTTATCGGAAATGCAAGTGTTGATGAAGACGTGAAAAACATTACACCTGAAGATATCGTTTCTGCGATTAACTACTTCTTTAACTTATTACATCATGTTGGAAATGCAGATGATATTGATCATTTAGGAAACCGTCGATTACGTTCTGTTGGAGAACTTTTACAAAACCAGTTCAGAATCGGTTTATCACGAATGGAACGTGTTGTCCGTGAGAGAATGTCTATCCAAGACACGTCGAGCATCACGCCACAACAATTAATTAACATCCGTCCAGTGATTGCATCGATTAAAGAGTTCTTCGGTAGTTCACAGCTATCACAGTTCATGGATCAGACGAACCCATTAGCAGAACTTACGCATAAGCGTCGTCTATCAGCATTAGGGCCCGGTGGGTTAACGCGAGAGCGTGCAGGAATGGAAGTACGAGACGTCCATTATTCTCACTACGGTCGTATGTGTCCGATTGAAACGCCAGAAGGTCCAAACATCGGACTAATTAACTCACTTTCGTCATACGGACGTGTGAATGCGTTTGGCTTTATCGAAACACCTTACCGTAAAGTTGATCCTGAGACGGGTCGCGTAACGGCACAAATTGATTATTTAACAGCTGACGAAGAAGATAATTACGTTGTTGCACAAGCGAATGCGCGCTTAGGCGAAGATGGTAGTTTTATCGATGATGAAGTTATCGCTCGCTTCCGTGGTGAAAATAAAGTTGTTCCACGTAGTCAACTCGATTACATGGACGTTTCACCGAAGCAAGTCGTTTCAGCAGCGACAGCTTGTATTCCGTTTTTAGAAAATGATGACTCGAACCGTGCGTTAATGGGTGCGAACATGCAGCGTCAAGCAGTACCGTTGTTAAACCCTGAGTCACCAATTGTCGGTACAGGTATGGAATATGTTTCTGGAAAAGATTCAGGAGCAGCTATTATTTGTCTACATGAGGGAATCGTTGAGAAAGTAGAAGCAAAAGAAGTTGTCGTTCGTAAGATTTCTGTCGTTGACGGTAAAGAAGTTGAGGGAGACCTTGATCGTTATCCACTACAGAAGTTTATTCGTTCGAACCAAGGAACGTGCTACAACCAATTACCAATTGTTAGCGAAGGAGATCGTGTAACGAAAGGTGAAGTTTTAGCAGACGGACCTTCAATGGAAAAAGGAGAGCTTGCACTCGGGCGAAACGTTCTCGTCGCATTTATGACGTGGGAAGGATTTAACTACGAGGATGCGATTATTATGAGTGAACGTCTGGCAAAAGAAGACGTTTATACGTCGATTCACATTGAAGAGTATGAATCTGAGGCGAGAGATACGAAACTCGGCCCAGAAGAAATTACACGAGACATTCCAAACGTTGGAGAAGAAGCACTGAAAAACTTAGATGAAACAGGAATTGTTCGCGTAGGTGCTGAAGTGACGAATGGTGACATTTTAGTCGGAAAAGTAACGCCTAAAGGGGTAACAGAGCTTTCAGCAGAAGAGCGTTTGCTTCATGCAATCTTCGGTGAAAAAGCACGAGAAGTTAGAGATACATCGTTACGTGTACCACACGGAGCAGGTGGAATTGTCTTAGACGTTAAAATCTTCAATCGAGAAGACGGTGACGAATTGCCACCAGGTGTTAACCAACTCGTTCGCGTGTACATCGTTCAGAAGCGTCAAATCTCTGAAGGGGATAAGATGGCAGGGCGACACGGGAACAAAGGGGTAATTTCTAAGATTTTACCGGAAGAAGATATGCCTTATTTACCAGACGGCACGCCGATTGACCTTATGCTAAACCCATTAGGTGTTCCATCACGAATGAACATCGGACAAGTATTCGAGCTTCATTTAGGAATGGCGGCTAGAAAATTAGGACTTCACGTTGCTTCACCAGTCTTTGATGGAGCGACAGAACAAGATGTTTGGGATACGTTAGATGAAGCAGGTTTACCGCGTGATGCGAAAACAGTTTTATATGACGGACGTACGGGAGAGGCATTTGATAACCGTGTATCTGTTGGAATCTCATACATGTTGAAACTTTCACACATGGTTGATGATAAGATTCACGCACGTTCGACAGGACCTTACTCACTCGTTACGCAACAACCACTCGGTGGTAAAGCGCAATTCGGTGGACAGCGTTTCGGAGAGATGGAGGTATGGGCACTTGAAGCTTACGGTGCTGCATATACGTTACAAGAAATTTTAACAGTAAAATCAGATGACATTGTTGGTCGTGTGAAGACATACGAATCAATCGTTAAAGGAGAAAACGTACCAGAGCCAGGCGTTCCTGAGTCATTTAAAGTACTTATTAAGGAATTACAAAGTCTCGGTATGAACGTAAAAATGTTAACGAGCGACAAAGAAAACATTGATTTACGTGAACTTGATGAAGATGAAACACATGCAGCGAGTCAACTGAATTTAGAAGTCGATAAACAAGAAGAGTAATTTAAGCAAACAAGTAACAATTGAAGAGTTGGTTCGTTTATTTGTGAAACGAACCAAGTGCTTCACTTTTATTCATAAAATTATTGAATCGGAAATTAATAGGGAGGTAGGCCCTTGCTAGATGTAAATAAATTTGCGTATATGAAAATTGGTTTAGCTTCACCAGAGAAAATTCGTTCGTGGTCACATGGAGAAGTTAAGAAGCCTGAGACGATTAACTATCGAACGCTTAGACCGGAAAAAGATGGGCTGTTCTGTGAGCGTATTTTCGGACCACAAAAAGACTGGGAATGTCATTGTGGTAAGTATAAGCGCGTTCGTTATAAAGGTGTTGTTTGTGATCGTTGTGGGGTTGAAATTACGAAGTCAAAAGTTCGTCGTGAAAGAATGGGTCATATTGAATTAGCAGCACCTGTTACTCACATTTGGTACTTCAAAGGAATCCCGAGTCGTATGGGGTTAATGTTAGATATGTCGCCTCGAGCACTTGAAGAAGTTATTTACTTTGCGGCTTATATCGTTACTGAACCAGGAAACACACAATTAGAGAAGAAACAATTGCTTTCAGAAAAAGAATTCCGTGAGTTTTACATGCAGTATGGTAATACGTTTAAAGCAGAAATGGGTGCAGAAGCAATTCGTAAGCTTCTCCAGGACATTGATTTAGACAAAGAGATTACCGAACTACGTGAAGAATTGAAAACAGTTAAAGGTCAAAGAAGAACACGTGCCATTCGTCGTTTAGAAGTAATGGAAGCATTTAAAAACTCTGGCAACGATACGTCGTGGATGGTGTTGGATGTTTTACCAGTTATCCCACCAGAAATTAGACCGATGGTTCAGCTAGACGGTGGGCGTTTTGCAACGTCAGATTTAAACGATCTTTATCGTCGAGTCATTAACCGTAATAACCGTTTGAAGCGTCTTTTAGATTTAGGTGCACCAGGCATTATCGTACAAAATGAGAAGCGTATGTTACAAGAATCAGTTGACGCGTTAGTGGATAACGGAAGACGTGGCCGACCAGTGACTGGTCCAGGAAACCGTCCGTTAAAATCACTCGCACATATGCTTAAAGGTAAGCAAGGACGTTTCCGTCAAAACTTACTAGGTAAGCGTGTTGACTATTCAGGTCGTTCAGTAATTGTCGTAGGACCGAACTTGAAGATGTACCAGTGTGGTTTGCCGAAAGAAATGGCTTTAGAATTATTTAAGCCTTTCGTAATGAAAGAACTTGTAGAACAAGGGATTGCACATAACATTAAGTCGGCTAAACGAAAAGTTGAACGTGTACATCCAGAAGTGTGGGACGTTTTAGAGGAAGTTATTAAAGGACATCCTGTATTACTAAACCGTGCGCCAACATTACACAGATTAGGTATTCAAGCGTTCGAACCGACATTAGTTGAAGGGCGAGCGATTCGCTTACACCCACTCGTTTGTACAGCTTATAACGCAGACTTTGACGGTGACCAAATGGCTGTTCACGTGCCGTTATCAGCAGAGGCACAAGCAGAAGCTCGTGTACTCATGTTAGCGTCACAAAACATTTTAAACCCGAAAGACGGTAAGCCAGTTGTTACTCCGTCTCAAGATATGGTACTTGGAAATTACTACCTAACACTAGAGCGTGCAGGCGCTGTTGGTGAAGGAACAATTTTCAAAGATATCGACGAAGCAATTATGTCTTATCAAAACGGATACGTTCATTTGCATACACGTGTTGCTGTTCAAGCATCAAGTTTACAAAATGAAACGTTTACCGAAGAACAAAATGAGCAATTGTTAATTACAACAGTCGGAAAATTGATTTTTAACGAAATTTTACCGAACTCGTTCCCATATATTAACGAGCCGACAAAGAGTAACTTGGAAAAAGAAACACCTGAAAAGTACTTTATCGGCAAAGGTACAAACGTACTAGAAGAAATCCAGTCACGAGATCTTATCGATCCGTTTAAGAAAGGAATTCTCGGAGATATTATTTCCGAAGTGTTCAAACGCTTTAAGATTAGTGAAACGTCGAAAATGCTTGACCGCATGAAAGACTTAGGATTTAGTTACTCGACACGTGCAGGAATTACTGTCGGTATTTCTGACATCGTCGTACTAGAAGAAAAAGAAGAGCTTTTAGAAGAAGCACAAGCGAAAGTTGATAACGTATTAAAGCAGTTCCGTAGAGGGCTTATTACAGAAGAAGAGCGTCACGAACGCGTAATTGCTATTTGGACAGAAGTAAAAGATGACATCCAAGAGCGCCTGATTGAATCATTAAGCCATGAGAACCCAATCTTCATGATGAGTGATTCAGGTGCACGTGGTAACCCATCTAACTACACGCAATTAGCAGGTATGCGTGGTCTAATGGCGAACCCGGCTGGACGCATTATCGAGTTACCGATTAAGTCAAGTTTCCGTGAAGGTTTAACGGTCCTTGAATACTTCATCTCAACACACGGTGCGCGTAAAGGACTTGCAGATACGGCGCTTAAGACAGCGGACTCTGGTTACTTAACGAGACGTCTCGTTGACGTTGCGCAAGACGTTATTATCCGTGAGGAAGATTGTGGAACAACTGAAGGATTAGTCGTTGAGTCACTCATGTACGGTCCTGAACTCATTGAACCACTTATCGACCGATTAATCGGAAGAACGTCATTTGAAGAAATTAAACACCCAGAAACGGGAGATGTTATCGTCGCTAAAGAAGAGTTAATTTCTGAAGATCAAGCGGAAGAAATCGTAAGTGCAGGTATTGAACAAGTAACAATTCGTTCAGCATTTATGTGTCAGACGAAGCACGGTGTTTGTCAGAAGTGCTACGGACGTAACTTAGCAACTGGTGACGACGTTGAAGTGGGAGAAGCAGTTGGTATTATTGCTGCACAATCAATTGGTGAGCCAGGAACACAGTTAACGATGCGTACATTCCATACAGGTGGAGTTGCTGGGGATGACATTACGCAAGGTTTACCGAGAATCCAAGAACTATTTGAAGCGAGAAACCCGAAGGACAAGCGACAATTAGCGAGATTCCAGGTATCGTTAAAGAAATTAAAGAAGTTCGTGACCGCCAAGTAATGGTCGTGTCAGGTGAAGAAGATAAAGACCACCCTATCCCGTACAACGCTCGTTTGAAAGTTGAAATTGGTGACGAAGTAGAAGCAGGTCAAGAATTAACTGAAGGTTCGATTGACCCGAAAGAGTTACTTGCTATTAAAGGTATCGAGGCTGTTCAGGAGTACTTGTTAAGAGAAGTACAGCGCGTTTACCGCTTGCAAGGGGTAGAAATTGGTGATAAACACGTCGAAGTAATGGTTCGTCAGATGTTACGTAAGATTAAAGTGACGGATGCGGGAGATACGACAGTACTTCCAGGATCATTATTAGACATTCACGAATTTAAAGAAATTAATACTGAAGCAGCCGAAGAAGATTTAGAGCCAGCAACTGGTGAACCAATCTTACTCGGAATTACGAAAGCTTCATTAGAAACAGATTCATTCTTATCAGCAGCATCGTTCCAGGAAACGACAAGAGTATTAACAGATGCCGCAATTAAAGGTAAGCATGATGAATTACTCGGCTTAAAAGAGAACGTCATTATTGGTAAGCTCGTTCCTGCTGGTACAGGAATGGAAATGTATCGTTCAATCGAAGCAGAATTAGTTGAGCCAGAAGTGATTGAACCACAAGAAATTGAGACTGTTAATTAATACATTCACTTCATAAAAAAAGTAAATAAGGAAGCACCTATAAATATAGAATATCTATTGACATTCATATTTTACAATGATACTATATTCAAGGTGCTTCCAATTATACTTGTGAATTGGGGGAAAGACTCGTGCCTTATGAAAAATTAACACAGGTACATTCACGTATAATTATTGGAACGAAGCAAACACTTCGCGCAATGAGAAATGATCAAGTAACGGGAGTTTATGTTGCCTCTGATGCAGATGCTCATTTAACAAAACAAGTGATTGACTTAGCAACAGAATTGAGTATTCCTATTGAATATGTCGATTCGAAAAAGAAGCTTGGTAAAGCATGCGGAGTTGAAGTGAGCACATCAACAGTAGCAGTTAAAAAGTAGTTTTTGCCTAATGAATTTGCAAAGACTTTGTTTTTTTGCTCAGGAATGAACCACCCGGAAGTGTGGTATTAGAAAGAAAGAGCAAAATGCTTGTTTTAGTGTTTAATTCTCATTTAAAAGAACATTTATGTGAGGACTACAAATATGAATGAATAAAGGAAGGAGGAAAATAAATGCCTACAATTAACCAATTAATCCGTAAAGGTCGTAAAAGCAAGCCGAAAAGATCTGAGTCTCCGGCTTTAAATAGAGGGTATAACAGCTTCAAGAAAACTTTTACAAAGTTAAACTCACCGCAAAAGCGTGGTGTTTGTACGAGAGTTGGTACGCTAACTCCTAAGAAGCCGAACTCTGCATTACGTAAATATGCACGTGTTCGTCTATCAAACAACATGGAAGTAACTGCGTACATTCCAGGAATTGGACACAACTTACAGGAACACAGTGTTGTTTTACTTCGTGGAGGACGTGTAAAAGACTTACCAGGGGTTCGTTACCACGTTGTTCGTGGAGCGCTTGATACTGCTGGAGTTGAAGGACGTCAGCAAAGCCGTTCGAAATACGGTGCTAAGAAAGAGAAAAAATAAGTAACGTTTAAAATATAAAGAAAAGAGGGGAGGTACACACATGCCAAGAAAAGGACCAGTACCTAAGCGTGATGTATTACCAGATCCGCTATATGATTCGAAATTAGTTACACGTTTAATCAACCAAATTATGGTTGACGGAAAGCGTGGTAAGGCTCAAAAGATTCTTTATAAGTCATTTGAACTTGTTGCTGAAAGAAGCGGTAAAGAATCAATGGAAGTATTTGACTTAGCAATGAAAAACGTCATGCCTGTACTTGAAGTACGCGCAAGACGAGTTGGTGGGTCAAACTACCAAGTACCTGTAGAAGTTCGTCCAGAACGTCGTCAAGCATTAGGGCTACGCTACCTTGTTAACTACGCACGTCTACGTGGCGAGAAGACAATGGAAGAGCGTTTAGCGAATGAAATTTTAGATGCTTCAAACAACACAGGTGCATCAGTTAGAAAAAGAGAAGATTTACACAAAATGGCAGAGGCAAACAAAGCTTTTGCACATTATCGTTGGTAAAAATACTAATAATATATGCAAGTAGGAAGGAGAACAATTTATGGCTAGAGAATTCTCCTTGGAGAAGACACGTAATATCGGTATTATGGCGCACATTGATGCGGGTAAGACAACAACTACCGAGCGTATTCTTTTCTATACAGGACGTATTCATAAAGTTGGGGAAACTCACGAAGGTGCTTCAGAAATGGACTGGATGGAGCAAGAGCAGGAGCGTGGAATCACGATTACATCTGCTGCGACAACAGCTCAGTGGAAAGGACACCGTATCAACATCATTGATACACCAGGACACGTAGACTTCACAGTTGAAGTTGAACGTTCATTACGTGTACTTGATGGTGCTGTTACAGTTCTTGACGCACAGTCAGGAGTTGAGCCTCAAACAGAAACTGTATGGCGTCAAGCGACAACATACGGAGTACCAAGAGCAGTACTTATTAACAAAATGGACAAGATTGGTGCAGATTTCTTATACGCTACAAACACATTAAGAGATCGCTTAGGTGCAAATGCACATCCTGTTCAATTACCAATCGGAGCAGAAGATAACTTCGAGGGAATCATTGATTTAATCACAATGAAAGCATACTTCTATGACGATGAAAACGTAGCAGCAGACCCAGAAGAGGGAGAAATTCCTGAAGAATTAAAAGGTCAAGCAGAAGAGTTACGTGAAGAGTTAATCGAAGCAGTTGCTGAAGTTGACGAAGATTTAATGATGAAGTTCTTAGAAGGAGAAGAAATTACAATTGATGAGTTAAAAGCGGGAATCCGTAAAGCAACTCTAACAGTAGATTTCTATCCAGTATTCTGTGGTTCAGCATTCAAAAACAAAGGAGTTCAACTTCTTTTAGACGGTGTTGTTGATTATTTACCAGCACCAACAGATATTGATGCTATCCAAGGAATCGTTCCAGGAACAGAAGAAGAAGTCGAAAGACCTGCAGATGATAACGCGCCATTCTCAGCGTTAGCATTCAAGGTTATGTCTGACCCATATGTTGGTAAGTTAACGTTCTTCCGTGTGTATTCAGGAACATTAAATGCTGGATCATACGTAAGAAACACAATTAAAGACAAGCGTGAGCGTATCGGTCGTATCCTAGAGATGCACGCAAACTCACGTGAAGAAATTTCGACAATTTACACGGGTGAAATTGCAGCAGCAGTAGGATTAAAAGACACTGGAACAGGAGATACACTTTGTGCAGAAGATAGCCTCGTTATCTTAGAGTCTATGGACTTCCCAGAGCCAGTTATCTCAGTTGCAATCGAACCAAAAACACGTGGAGACCAAGACAAGATGGGTACAGCTTTAGCTAAATTAGCAGAAGAAGACCCGACATTCGTTACAGAAACGAACGAAGAAACTGGTCAAACGATCATTTCAGGTATGGGTGAGTTACACTTAGACATTATCGTTGATCGTCTGAAGCGTGAATTCAAAGTAGAAGCTAACGTTGGAGCACCTCAAGTTGCTTACCGTGAAACATTCCGCGGCACAGCAGACGTTGAAGGTAAGTTCATTCGTCAGTCAGGTGGTCGTGGACAGTACGGTCACGTATATGTTAAATACGAACCAAATGAAGACGGGGCAGGCTTCGAATTTGAAAACAAAGTTGTTGGGGGAGCAGTACCACGTGAATATATCGGTTCAGTTGAGGAAGGAATTGCTGAATCAATGGAAAATGGTGTCTTAGCAGGCTATCCATTAATCGATATTAAAGCAACATTATATGATGGTACTTACCACGACGTTGACTCGAGTGAGATGGCATTCAAGATTGCAGGTTCATTATCACTTAGAGAAGCGAAGAACAAATGTAATCCAGTACTTTTAGAGCCAATGATGAAAGTTGAAATCGTTATTCCAGAAGAATACATGGGAGATATCATGGGTGACGTAACATCACGCCGTGGACGTGTAGACGGAATGGAAGCTCGTGGAAATGCACAACTCGTTCGTGCATTCGTACCATTAGCAGAAATGTTCGGTTACGCAACTGCATTACGTTCAAACACACAAGGTCGAGGAACTTATACAATGTTCTTTGATCACTATGCAGAAGTACCGAAGAGTATTTCAGAAGAAATTATTGCAAAAAATGCTGGTGAATAATTGATTTTTAATGAGATTTAACGTATAACATTTGATAAAGACTAAAAGGTAGCTATTAGTTACCTTTTAGCTAAAAATACATTTTATTTTATATATAATAAAGGGAGGATTTACAAATGGCTAAAGAGAAATTTGATCGTTCGAAAGCTCACGTAAACGTTGGTACTTTAGGACACGTTGACCATGGTAAAACTACATTAACTGCTGCAATTACAACTGTAATGCACAAGCAACAAGGAACTGAAGGTGCAATGGCATATGACCAAATCGATGGTGCACCAGAAGAGAGAGAGCGTGGAATTACAATCGCTACATCTCACGTTGAGTATGAAACAGATACTCGTCACTATGCACACGTAGACTGCCCAGGACACGCTGACTACGTTAAGAACATGATTACAGGTGCTGCACAAATGGACGGTGCTATTCTAGTAGTATCAGCTGCAGATGGCCCAATGCCACAAACTCGTGAGCACATCTTACTTTCACGTAACGTCGGAGTACCAGCATTCGTAGTATTCTTAAACAAATGTGACATGGTAGATGATGAAGAGTTAATTGAATTAGTAGAAATGGAAGTTCGTGAATTATTAAACGAATATGACTTCCCAGGAGATGACGTACCAGTTATCCAAGGTTCTGCTCTTAAAGCACTTGAAGGTGACGCAGAGTATGAGCAAAAAATTATTGATCTAATGGACGCTGTTGATGAGTACATTCCTCAGCCAGAGCGTGACACTGACAAGCCTTTCATGATGCCTGTTGAGGACGTATTTACAATCACAGGACGTGGAACAGTTGCTACAGGTCGTGTTGAGCGTGGACAAGTAAACGTTGGAGACGAAGTAGAAATCATCGGTATGAACGACGCAGCTATGAAGACAACTGTAACTGGAGTAGAAATGTTCCGTAAGTTACTAGATTACGCTGAAGCTGGAGATAACATTGGTGCACTTTTACGTGGAGTTACACGTGAAGACATTAGCCGTGGACAAGTTTTAGCTAAGCCTGGCTCAATTACACCACATACGAAGTTCAACTCTGAAGTTTACGTATTATCTAAAGAAGAAGGTGGACGTCATACACCATTCTTCGGTAACTACCGCCCACAGTTCTACTTCCGTACAACTGACGTAACTGGTGTTATTGAATTACCAGAAGGCGTAGAAATGGTAATGCCTGGAGATAACGTTGAACTTGTTATCGACTTAATTTCACCAATCGCTATTGAAGAAGGAACTCGCTTCTCAATCCGTGAAGGTGGACGTACAGTAGGTTCAGGTGTTGTTTCATCAATTATTGAGTAATTAAATAATAACGATCGAGTGGACACGATATGATGTGTTCACTCGATTTTTTTATGCCTAAAAATAAAGTAGATAAAAACGAGAATACTATTGCATTATTAGCAACTTTTTTGTATAATGTTTAATTGTGCAATCGAATCAAATCATCTGTTTTTTTACTGAAAAAGCGATTTGTAACAGCTTTGTAACGTGAAAAGACGTAAAAAAGGTTGCACTGGCTAACATAATTATATATAATATTAATGTTGGTCATAAAAGGCGATGAAGTGAAAGGTTGTTGACACACCCGGCCCCTTTGCCATGGCCGTGTGTTAAGAAATTTTCATGGAGAATGTCTATTATATTAAATGGGCTAAAGGAGGGAAAATAATGGCAAAAGAGAAAATTAGAATTCGTTTAAAAGCTTACGATCACCGAGTATTAGATCAATCAGCTGAGAAAATCGTAAACACAGCAAAGCGTTCTGGAGCAAATGTATCGGGTCCAATCCCATTACCGACAGACAAAGAAATATTCACTGTACTTCGTTCGGTTCACGTATACAAGAGTTCAAGAGAGCAATTTGAAAGACGTACACATAAGCGTTTAATTGATATTGTTGATCCAACACCAAAAACAGTTGATTCGTTAATGCGTCTTGACTTACCATCTGGTGTTGACATTGAAATAAAATTATAAAGAAAGCTTTAATATAGGAGGTGTAACGGATGACGAAAGGAATCTTAGGTCGAAAAATTGGTATGACACAAATCTTTTCAGAAAATGGTGAAGTCGTTCCGGTAACTGTTATTCAAGCAGAACCAAACGTAATCTTACAAAAGAAAACTGTAGAGAGCGACGGATATGAAGCAATTCAAATCGGATTTTTAGATCAAAAGGAATCACGTGCAACGAAAGCGGAACAAGGTCATGCTGCGAAAGTAGAAGCAAACCCTAAGCGCTACGTTCGTGAAATCCGTACTACAAAAATTGACGAGTATGAAGCTGGTCAAGAAATAACTGTAGATGTATTTCAATCAGGAGATAAAATTGATGTTACAGGAACGTCTAAAGGAAAAGGGTTCCAAGGTAACATTAAGCGACATAATCATGCAAGAGGACCTATGTCACATGGATCTCGCTTCCATAGAGCGCCAGGTTCACTAGGTTCAATCGATGCAATGAGGGTCTTTAAAGGTACTAAACTTCCAGGACAAATGGGGAACAAACAAGTAACAATCCAAAACCTTGAAGTTGTACAAGTAGATGCTGAGCGAAACGTTATTTTAGTTAAAGGAAATGTTCCTGGACCTAAAAAAGGAATCGTTAAAGTAACTACAGCAGCTAAAGGAAACTAAGGATTAAAGAGTGAAGGGAGGATATGTCATGCCTAAAGTAGCATTATTTAAACAAGATGGAACAGAGGCTGGAGATATTGAGTTAAATGAAGCGGTATTTGGTATCGAACCAAACAAACGCGTAATGACTGATGCAGTGTTAATGCAACAAGCATCAACTAGACAAGGTACACATGCAGTGAAGACTCGCTCACAAGTTCGTGGCGGTGGTCGTAAGCCTTGGAGACAGAAAGGAACAGGACGTGCACGTCAAGGATCAATTCGTGCGCCACACTGGGTAGGCGGTGGAGTAGTATTCGGACCGAACACAGCTCGAAACTACAAGTACAACTTACCGAAAAAAGTGCGTCGTTTAGCATTAAAATCAGCACTTTCATCAAAAGTACAAAATGAAGAAATTGTCGTTTTAGAAAGCTTATCATTTGATGAGCCGAAAACGAAAGAAGTAGTTAGCATGCTGCAAAGCTTAAATGCGGACAAGAAAGTTTTAATCGTAACAGCTGGAGTGGACGAAAACGTAGCACGTTCAGCAAACAATTTGCAAAACGTAAAAGTAATTACAGCGCAAGACGTTAACGTATTAGACTTACTATCGCATGACAAGCTCGTTATTACTAAGGATGCAGCTGAAGCAGTAGGGGAGGTGCTTGTATAATGACAAACTTAAGAGACATCATTAAGCGCCCAATTATTACAGAACACTCAGCTGATTTAATGGTTGATAAGAAATATACGTTCGAAGTTAGTAAGAAAGCGAACAAATCACAAATTAAAGCAGCCGTAGAAGATGTGTTTGATGTAAAAGTTGAAAAAGTAAACACGATGAACCTTAAAGGAAAGTTCAAGCGAATGGGACGTTACGGTGGATACCGCCCAGATCGTAAGAAGGCAGTCGTAACATTAACAGAAGACAGTAAAGAATTAGACTTCTTTGAAGGATAAAAACAACTGACATAAGGGAGGGAAAAAACAATGGCTATCAAAAAATTCAAACCAGTAACAAGTACAGCAAGAACAATGACAGTGTCAACATTTGCAGATGTGACAACTGACAAACCAGAAAAATCATTATTAAGACCAATTAAAAAGCGTGGAGGACGTAACCACCAAGGTAGAATTACGGTTCGCCATCAAGGTGGTGGACACAAGCGTAAATACCGTTTAATTGATTTCAAGAGAAATAAAGACGGAATACCAGGACGCGTTGCTTCAATTGAATACGATCCGAACCGTACAGCATACATTGCGTTAATCAACTATGTAGACGGTGAGAAGCGTTACATCTTAGCTCCGAAAGGACTAGAAGTAGGGCAAGTCGTAGAATCAGGAAACGATGCAGATATTAAGGTTGGGAATGCACTAGAACTTGGGAAGATCCCAGTTGGTACAGTTATTCACAACGTAGAATTAAAGCCAGGAGCTGGTGGGCAACTTGCTCGTTCAGCAGGAACTGAAGCACAAATTCTAGGACGAGAAGGAAAATATACACTCGTTCGTCTAGCATCTGGTGAAGTTCGTTTAATCTTAACAACATGCCGTGCAACAATTGGGCAAGTTGGTAACGTTGAACACGAACTTATTACAATCGGTAAAGCAGGACGTTCACGTTGGTTAGGGAAACGTTCATCTGTTCGAGGAACAGCAATGAACCCAGTCGATCACCCACACGGTGGTGGAGAAGGACGTACGGGAATCGGAATGCCTTCACCAGTATCACCATGGGGACAGCCAACACTTGGTTACAAGACGCGTAAACGTAGTAAAGCTTCTAACAAATACATTGTACGTGAGCGTAAACGTTAATAATAAATTAAGTTGATGACGGACGATAACTTCCGTCTCTCAAACCAAAAGGAGGTTTAGTCATGGGTCGTAGCTTGAAGAAAGGACCTTTTGCTGACGATCATTTGTTAGCGAAGGTTGATGCACAAAACGAAAGCAATGAAAAGCGTGTCATTAAAACATGGTCACGTCGTTCTACAATATTCCCATCATTTGTTGGACACACAATCGCTGTTCACGATGGACGTAAACACGTACCTGTTTATATAACAGAAGATATGGTCGGACATAAGTTAGGTGAATTCGCGCCAACCCGTTCTTTCAGAGGTCACGGTAGCGGAGATCAAAGAACATCATAATAATGAGAGGAGGCAATCAGCATGCAAGCTAAAGCCGTTGCAAAATCTGTTCGTATCGCTCCTCGTAAAGTAGGATTAGTTGTTGACTTAATTCGTGGAAAAGATATTGGTGAGGCAATTGCCCTTTTACGTCATACACAAAAAGGTGCTTCACCAGTTGTTGAGAAAGTTTTAAACTCAGCAATTGCGAATGCAGAACACAACTATGAAATGGATTCAGACAACTTATACGTATCTGAAGCCTATGTAAACGAAGGTGCAACAATGAAACGTTTCCGCCCACGTGCGCAGGGACGTGCAAGTCAAATTAATAAACGTACGAGTCATATAACTGTAGTTGTATCAGAGAAAAAGGAGGGATAGTCAGTGGGTCAAAAAATTAACCCGATTGGTCTTCGAGTAGGCGTTATCCGTGATTGGGAATCAAGATGGTACGCAGACAAAGACTACGCAGAATTATTACATGAAGATATTAAGATTAGAGAATATCTAGAAAAGAAATTAGAAACTGCTGCTGTTTCTTCAATTGAAATCGAACGTGCAGCAAATCGTGTGAATGTTACTATCCATACAGGTAAGCCAGGAATGGTTATCGGTAAAGGTGGTTCGGAAGTAGACGCTTTAAGAAAAACACTCAGTAACATGACTGATAAGAGAGTTCATATTAATATTGTTGAAATTAAAAAAGTAGATTTAGATGCTAAATTAGCTGCAGAGAACATTGCTCGCCAGCTTGAAGCTCGTATCTCATTCCGTCGTGCACAGAAGCAAGTGATTCAACGTGCTATGCGTGCAGGAGCGAAAGGTATCCGTACTCAAGTATCAGGACGTCTTGGCGGAGCAGACATGGCTAGATCGGAACATTACAGTGAAGGAACTGTTCCACTTCATACATTACGTGCAGACATCGATTACGGTCTTGCAGAAGCAGACACGACATTCGGTAAGCTCGGAGTAAAAGTATGGATTTATCGTGGAGAAATCCTTCCAACGAAAAAAACAAAATAAGGAAGGGGGCAGCGCATTATGTTAATGCCTAAACGTGTAAAATATCGTAGACACCACCGTGGACGTATGAAAGGTACAGCTAAAGGTGGAACTACAGTATCTTTTGGAGAATATGGATTACAAGCAGTTGAAGCTTCATGGATTACAAGCCGTCAAATAGAAGCGGCACGTATCGCAATGACTCGTTTTATGAAGCGTGGCGGTAAAGTTTGGATTAAGATTTTCCCAGACAAACCATATACTGCTAAACCCCTTGAGGTTCGAATGGGTTCAGGTAAGGGGAATTTAGAAGGATGGGTAGCGGTTGTTAAACCAGGAAAAGTACTCTTTGAAGTTGCAGGAGTATCTGAAGAGGTGGCGCGTGAAGCTTTACGCCTCGCATCTCACAAGCTACCAATCAAAACGAAGTTTGTAAAACGTGAGGAAATTGGTGGTGATAGCAATGAAGGCTAATGAAATTAGAGAACTAACCACTGCCGAAATTGAACAAAATGTTAAATCATTAAAAGAAGAATTATTTAATTTACGCTTCCAACTTGCAACAGGACAATTGGAAAACACTGCTAGAATCGGTGAAGTTAAAAAGTCCATTGCTCGTATGAAAACAGTTGTACGTCAACGAGAATTAAGTGTAAATAACTGATAACTAGAGAGGAGGTTAGCCTCAAAATGAGTGATCGAAATCAGAGAAAAGTGTACACAGGTCGTGTTGTTTCAGACAAAATGGATAAAACAATTACGGTAGTTGTGGAAACTTATAAAGTTCATAAATTGTATGGAAAACGTGTAAAGCATTCGAAGAAATTCAAGACACATGATGAGAATAACCAAGCGAAAAACGGAGATATCGTTAAGATTATGGAGACTCGTCCATTATCAAAGACAAAGCGTTTTCGTTTAGTAGAAGTAGTAGAAGAAGCAGTTATTATTTAAGGAGTTTCTACTTTGTAGAATCCGAAGGGAGGTCACATCGATATGATTCAACAAGAATCAACTTTGAAAGTTGCAGATAACTCAGGTGCACGTCTAGTTAAAGCAATTAAAGTACTAGGTGGTACTGGTCGTAAGACTGCAAATATCGGTGATGTTATCGTTTGTTCAGTTAAACAAGCAACACCAGGTGGCGTTGTTAAAAAGGGCGAAGTTGTAAAAGCAGTAATCGTTCGTTCTAAAACAGGCGCACGTCGTACTGATGGATCGTATATACGTTTCGATGAAAATGCAGCTGTAATTATTCGCGATGACAAGAGTCCACGCGGAACTCGTATCTTCGGACCAGTTGCAAGAGAATTACGAGATGCTAATTTCATGAGAATCGTCTCTCTAGCTCCAGAAGTGCTATAAGAGCATATTGAAAAGCCGATGATAGGGAGGTGCGTTAATCAATGCACGTTAAAAAAGGTGACAAAGTTAAAGTAATCACTGGTAAAGATAAAGGAAAAGAAGGAACAATTTTGCAAGCATTCCCGAAACATGAACGTGTTCTCGTTGAAGGAGTAAACATGGTACACAAACATGCGAAACCTTCTCAAGATAACCCACAAGGTGGAATCTTAAACCAAGAAGCAGCTATTCATGTATCAAATGTTATGCCAATTGATCCAAAAACCGGAGAACCAACTCGAGTTGGTTATGAAGTTCGAGACGGAAAGAAAGTACGTATCGCTAAAAAATCCGGTGAACTACTAGATAAGTAATTAAAGCCGAGGAAGGAGGGCGATCGTTGTGAATGAATTAAAGACAAAATACGAAGAAGAATTAGTACCATCTCTTATGGAGAAGTTTAATTATAAATCAGTAATGGAAGTTCCTAAAGTTGAAAAGATTATTATCAACATGGGTATTGGTGAAGCTGTACAAAATGCTAAAGCATTAGACAGTGCAGTTGAAGAACTATCATTAATTTCTGGTCAAAAGCCAATCGTAACTCGCGCTAAAAAATCGATTGCAGGCTTTCGCCTTCGTGAAGGAATGCCTGTAGGGGCAAAAGTTACACTTCGCGGTGAAAGAATGTACGAATTTTTACAGAAGTTAATTGCTGTTTCACTACCAAGAGTTCGAGACTTCCGTGGAGTTTCTAACAAAGCGTTCGATGGACGCGGTAACTATACATTAGGTGTTAAAGAGCAACTTATTTTCCCGGAAATTGATTACGATAAGGTGAGTAAAGTCCGTGGTATGGATATCGCAATCGTAACAACTTCTAATACGGATGAAGAAGCTCGTGAACTGTTAACACAGTTAGGAATGCCTTTCCAAAAATAAGCTCAGTTATAAGGGAGCTAACACAAGGAGGTTAATTTGTGGCTAAAAAATCTTTAATCGTAAAAGCTAAGCGCCCACAAAAATACAAGGTTCGTGAATATACACGTTGTGAACGTTGTGGACGTCCACATTCTGTCATACGTAAATTTAAATTATGCCGTATTTGTTTCCGTGAACTTGCCCATAAAGGTCAAATTCCTGGTGTTAAAAAAGCAAGCTGGTAAACCTATATGGAAGGAGGTAATATGTAATGACTATGTCAGACCCAATCGCAGATATGTTAACACGCATTAGAAATGCTAACGTTGTACGCCACGAAAGACTAGAACTTCCTGCTTCTAAATTAAAGAACGAAATCGCAGACATCCTTAAGCGTGAAGGATACGTTCGTGATTACGAAGTTATTGAAGATAACAAGCAAGGAGTTTTACGTATTTTCTTGAAGTACGGAGATAATAGAGAACGTGTAATCACTGGTCTTAAGAAGATTAGTAAACCAGGATTACGTGTTTATGCTAAAGCAGATGAAGTACCACGTGTACTTAACGGATTAGGTACAGCTATTGTATCTACATCTAAAGGTGTTCTCTCAGACAAAGAAGCTCGTTCACAAGCAGTCGGTGGAGAGGTACTAGCATATATTTGGTAATTTAATAATTTAAAGGTATAGGAGGTGCACCGAGATGTCACGTATCGGATTTAATCCAATTGAACTTCCTGAAGGCGTTGAAGTTAAACTTGACGGTAACGTTGTTACTGTTAAAGGGCCTAAAGGAGAATTAACAAAAGAATTAAGTGATGAGATTAAAATAAACGTTAATGAAAAAGATATCGTTGTTGAACGTCATAGTGAATCAAAAGAACAACGTACATTACACGGAACGACTCGCAGTCTCGTTTTAAACATGGTTGAAGGTGTTTCAAAAGGTTACGAGAGACACTTAGAAATCATCGGTGTTGGTTACCGTGTACAGAAACAAGGTGAAAAATTAGTTGTAGGTGCAGGTTATTCACATCCTGTAGAAGTTGAACCTGCTGAAGGAATTGAATTTGACGTACCGAAAAACACAGAAATTATTGTTAAAGGTATTGATAAGCAATTAGTAGGTGCTACTGCAGCTAACATTCGATCAATCAGAAGTCCTGAACCTTATAAAGGTAAAGGAATCCGTTATAAAGGCGAATACGTTCGCATTAAAGAAGGTAAAACTGCTAAGTAATGCTAGCTAGTTTTGAGAAAGGAGTATCATAAATGATTACAAAGCCTACAAGAAATTCAGGGCGTAAAAAGAGACATGGCCGTGTACGTACGAAAATCACTGGCACTCAAGAACGTCCACGATTAAACGTATATCGTTCAAACAAAAACATTTATGCACAACTTATTGATGATCAAAGTGGAACGACATTAGTAAGTGCTTCAACTGTAGATAAAGACTTAGGCATTGAGTCAGCTGGTAACATTGATGCAGCAACTAAAGTTGGCGAATCAATTGCTAAAAAAGCTCAAGATAAAGGACTTAAATCAGTTGTTTTTGACCGTGGAGGATACTTATATCATGGCCGCGTAAAAGCATTAGCTGAAGCAGCTCGTGAAGCAGGACTAGAATTTTAATTGACAAAGGAGGGGACCATTTAGATGGCAAAGAAAGTTGACCCGAACAAAGGGGAATTAGAAGAACGTGTTGTAACAATTAACCGTGTTGCTAAAGTTGTTAAAGGGGGACGTCGTTTCCGTTTCTCAGCATTAGTCGTTGTTGGTGATAAAAATGGCCAAGTAGGATTTGGAACTGGTAAAGCTCAAGAAGTTCCAGAAGCGATTAAAAAAGCAATTGACAATGCGAAAAAGAACTTAATTACTGTACCAATTGTTGGCACTACAATCCCACATGAGATTCACGGACAATTTGCTTCAGGTAACATTTTAATGAAACCTGCAGCAGAAGGTACGGGAGTTATTTCTGGGGGACCAGTTCGTGCGGTACTAGAATTAGCAGGTGTTGGTGATATTTTAACGAAATCACTCGGTGCAAACACACCAATTAACATGGTTCGTGCGACTATCAATGGTTTATCAAACTTAAAGCGTGCAGAAGACGTAGCAAGACTTCGTGGAAAGTCTGTAGAAGAACTGTTAGGATAAGGAGGGAAAACAATGTCTAAAAAATTAGAAATCACCCTCACACGTAGTGTCATCGGTAGAACAGGAAGACAGCGTCAAACTGTTCAAGCATTAGGACTTAAAAAAATTAACGATTCTATCGTTCGTGAAGATACTCCATCCGTAAGAGGTATGATCGATAAAGTTTCTCATATTGTTGCGGTAAAAGAAGTTTAAATGATAACAGAAAATAAGGAGGTGCTCGTATGAAACTTCATGAATTAGAAAGTACACGTCAACAAAAAAATCGTGTAGGGCGCGGAATGTCATCTGGAAGTGGTAAGACTTCTGGAAGAGGACAAAAAGGTCAAAAAGCTCGTTCGAAAGTACGAGTAGGATTCGAAGGTGGTCAAACACCATTATTCCAACGTTTACCAAAGCGTGGATTTACGAATGTAAACCGTAAAGAATATGCAATTGTAAACTTAGAAGCATTAAACGCTTTTGATGAAGGAACAGAAGTTACACCTGAGTTATTAAAAGAATCTGGTGTTGTAAAAGATATGAAATCAGGTATTAAAGTTCTTGGTCGAGGGGCTATTGAGAAGAAGTTGACAGTAAAAGCTCACAAATTCTCTACTGCAGCCAAGGAAGCAATCGAGGCAGTGGGCGGTAAAACTGAGGTGATTTAATGTTTCAAACGATCTCCAATTTTATGCGTGTCGCAGATATTCGTAAAAAAATAATATTCACATTGTTAATGTTAGTTGTTTTTCGACTCGGCACGTTTATCCCTGTACCATTTACGGATAAAGAAGCAATCGACTTTATGAACCAACAGAACGTCTTTGGTTTCTTAAATACATTTGGTGGTGGAGCGTTACAAAACTTCTCCATTTTTGCTATGGGTATTATGCCGTACATTACGGCATCAATCATTATGCAATTATTGCAGATGGATGTCGTTCCAAAGTTTTCTGAATGGAAGAGCCAAGGTGAAATGGGTCGTAAAAAGTTAGCACAAGTAACGCGTTATGGAACGATCGTTCTAGCATTTGTTCAAGCAATTGCTATGTCAATCGGATTTAACGCAATGGCTGGTGGGCTTTTAATTTCGAACCCGAGCTTCTCTAAGTTCTTAGTTATTGCACTTATCTTAACAGGCGGTACTGCATTCTTAATGTGGCTTGGAGAACAAATAACAGCAAACGGTGTCGGAAATGGAATTTCTATTCTTATTTTCGCAGGTATCGTTGCAGCAGTTCCAAATGGTGTAAACCAATTGTATGCCCAATATTTTGTAAATCCTGGAGACGATTTATTTATTAACATCGTAATCGTTGCATTAATAATCTTAGTAGTTATTGCAGTTACAGTAGGGGTAGTCTTCATTTTAGAAGCACTACGTAAAATCCCTATCCAGTACGCAAAGAAACTAGTAAACAGATCACCTGTTGGAGGACACTCTACACATTTACCACTTAAGTTAAATGCTGCAGGAGTTATTCCGGTTATTTTTGCAATTGCATTCATTATCGCACCTCGTACAGTCGCCGGATTTTTTGAAGGTAATAATATCGCATCATTTATTGAAAAGACATTTGATTATACGCAACCTGTCGGTATGATCATTTACGTGATATTAATCATTGCTTTCACTTATTTCTACACATTCGTTCAGGTAAATCCAGAACAAATGGCAGAGAATTTACAAAAACAAGGTGGCTACATTCCTGGTATTAGACCTGGGAAAAATACAGAAAGATATTTAACAAGAATTATGTATCGTTTAACATTTGTCGGTTCCATATTCTTAGCATCTGTTTCTGTATTACCTATTGTATTAGGGGGACTAGCAAAGTTACCCGAAGCCGTACAAATAGGTGGAACGAGTTTACTCATTGTTGTTGGTGTTGCACTAACGACGATGAAACAATTAGAAAGTCAGCTCGTTCAAAGACACTACAAAGGCTTTATTAAATAAAGCAAAGCTATTAACGAAAAGTGAGGGACGATGAATTGAATTTAATATTAATGGGTCTACCTGGTGCCGGTAAAGGAACACAGGCAGAAAAAATTAGTAAGGAATACAATATCCCACATATTTCCACGGGAGATATGTTTCGTTTAGCGATTAGTGAAGGTACAGAACTCGGAGTTAAAGCGAAACAATTTATGGATAAAGGTGAACTCGTTCCAGACGAAGTAACGATTGGTATCGTTGAAGAAAGACTTCGTATGGATGACTGTAAACAAGGATTCTTGTTAGACGGTTTTCCGAGAACACTCGCACAAGCTGAAGCGTTAAACGATTTATTAGAAAATATGGGAACGTCGATTGATTACGTGCTACACGTAGATGTTCCAGAAGACAAACTTGTTGAACGTCTAACCGGACGAAGAATTTGTCCGACATGTGGAGCTCTTTATCATACGATATATAACCCACCTAAAACAGAGGGTGTCTGTGATAAAGACGATACAGCACTCATTCAACGTGAAGATGATACGGTTGAAACAGTTCAAAACCGTTTAACAGTAAATATAAAACAAACACAACCATTGCTTGATTACTACGGCTCACAAGGGACGTTAATTAAAGTAAATGGTGACCAGGAAATTGAATTAGTGTTTCAAGATATTCAACAACAGTTAGACGCATAGATTAAACGTATAGAATAGGTGCAAATCTATTTAATAAAAGATATAATGTATACAAAGTGTGCATCGTATCGTTCTTTAATCGTTCTAATGAATAAGAAGAGTAAACCTAATGAAGGTGATCACTGTTGAGTAAAACTGATTCAATTCCAAAAGTAGGTCAGATTGTTCGTATATTGCAAGGTCGTGAAGCTGGACAATTTGCAGTAGTTATTGAGAACATAGATAATCGTTTCGTTTATCTAGCTGACGGAGACAAACGAAAGTATGATCGTCCGAAGAAAAAGAACGTCCGTCATATTGAAGTGACAGACTATATTTCTGAAGATGTGCAAAGCAGCCTTCTCAACACTGGTCGAGTAACGAATGGTAAATTACGGTTTACTATATCCAAGTTTGTTGATATGTACGAATCAAACTTGAAGAAGGGAGACCAACAGGATGGCGAAAGAAGAAGCAATTGAAGTAGAAGGTACTGTAACAGAAACATTGCCGAACGCAATGTTCAATGTAGAGCTTGAGAACGGACATACGGTACTCGCTCACGTATCGGGTAAAATCAGAATGCACTTCATTCGAATTTTACCAGGAGATAAAGTGACAGTAGAACTTTCTCCGTATGATTTAACGAAAGGCCGAATTACGTACCGTTATAAATAAGTAAAGCTCCGATATAAAAGGAGGTAAGATGATGAAGGTAAGAGCATCTGTAAAACCAATTTGTGAAAAATGTAAAATTATCAAGCGTAAAGGCAAAGTTATGGTGATTTGTGAAAATCCGAAGCATAAGCAAAAACAAGGATAATAAATAAGGAGGTGCACCCATTCTATGGCACGTATAGCAGGAATTGATATACCACGTGATAAACGAATTGTTATTTCTTTAACATCGATTTATGGGGTTGGAAAAACAACGGCACAAAAGATTTTAAGTGAAGCTGGAGTTTCTGAGGACACTCGAGTACGTGACTTAACAGAAGGTGAATTAGGAAAAATTCGTCAAGCTGTTAACGAATATACAATCGAAGGTGATCTTCGTCGTGAAACATCACTTAATATCAAGCGTTTAACTGAAATTGGTTCATACCGTGGTGTAAGACACCGTAGAGGTTTACCAGTTCGCGGACAGAAAACGAAAAACAACTCGCGTACTCGTAAAGGACCACGTCAAACAATCGCAAGAAAGAAAGACAAAGCAATAAGGGAGGTAAGTAAATAATGGCACGAAACACAACGAAGTCTCGTAAGCGTAAGGTGAAAAAGACAGTATCAGCAGGTATTGCACACATTCACTCAACATTTAACAATACAATTGTAACGATTACAGACACACAAGGAAATGCAATTTCATGGAGCAGTGCAGGAGCGTTAGGTTTTAAAGGTTCAAGAAAATCTACACCTTTTGCTGCACAAATGGCATCGGAAGCAGCAGCTAAAACTGCTATTGAAAATGGCATGAAAACAATCGAAGTTACTGTAAAAGGACCAGGTGCTGGTCGTGAAGCAGCAATCCGTTCATTACAAGCAGTAGGATTAGAAATTACTGCAATCCAGGACTCTACACCTGTCCCACATAACGGATGCCGCCCACCAAAACGTCGCCGTGTATAATTAAGTATGCTGTATAATATAATTTGTCACGCTGTCTATAATGGAAGATGATAGCTAAGGTATCATACGGATCATACTTTCTTTTATAAAAATTTTAGATATACCATCTAAGAGATTGCAAAAGAAATCATGATAAGAAAATCGCTATCGATTATCAATGTTCAATGCCTTAATATATCGAATCATTGAGACAATAATCGACAAAATTATGAATATAGTGCAAGCATGATTAGTTGCCTATTTCAGGAATTTCGGTTGGGCCTTTGTCTAACCGAGGTTTCGACGTTTTAAAGGAGGGGCTTAACGAAATGATCGAAATTGAAAAACCAACAATCGAAACACTTGAAATCAGTGAAGATGAAAGTTTTGGAAAGTTTGTTATTGAACCGTTAGAGCGCGGATATGGTACTACATTAGGAAACTCCTTACGTCGTATCCTACTTTCTTCGTTACCAGGTGCAGCTATTACATCTGTTCAAATTGACGGAGCTCAACATGAGTTCTCTACATTAGACGGTGTTGTAGAAGACGTAACGACTATCGTATTAAACTTGAAAAAACTGGCACTCAAAATTTATTCTGATGAAACAAAAACATTAGAATTAGATGCTCAAGGATCTGGTGCAGTAACTGCAGCTGATTTAACGTTTGACAGTGATGTTGAAGTATTAAATCCAGACTTGCATATTGCAACACTGAATAGCCAAGGAAAACTTTATATGAAAATAACTGCGGAAAAAGGTCGTGGCTACAGACCAGCTGAAGAAAATAAACATGAGAACCAACCAATTGGTGTTATTCCAATGGACTCAGTATTTTCACCAGTATCACGTGTATCATACCAAGTAGAAGATACGCGTGTTGGACAAGTTGCTAACTTTGATAAGTTAACAATTGATGTTCATACGAACGGAAGTATCCGACCAGAAGAAGCAGTTTCTTTAGGGGCAAAAGTATTTACTGAGCACTTAAATATTTTCGTTGAGTTAACTGAGGAAGCACAAAATGTTGAGATTATGGTAGAAAAAGAAGAAGACCAAAAAGAGAAAGTGATGGAGAAGACAATTGAAGAACTCGATTTATCAGTGAGATCTTATAACTGTCTAAAACGTGCAGGTATTAACACGGTCCAAGAACTTTCAACGAAATCAGAAGACGATATGATGAAAGTACGTAACTTAGGTCGTAAGTCATTAGATGAAATTAAATCTAAGTTAGATGAATTAGGTTTAAGTTTAAGAAACGATGACTAATAGATCGTAGGGACCTTAGAGTTACTACAGGTTAAAATTACACATGGAAAAGAACGATTCGTGTAATTAAACTTGACGTGGCCCTAAGCGAATGTTTAATCACGGATTAAACACGTAGTTTCGGAAAGCAACGTAAAGGGAGGGAAATTTCATGGCTAGAAAATTCAATCGTGCGACAGAAACACGTATGGCATTACTTAGAAATCTGGCAACAGATGTACTCGTTCATAAGCGCATTGAAACGACTGAAGATAAAGCGAAAGAATTAAAATCTGAAGTGGAAAAAATGATTACACTCGGAAAGAAAGGCGATTTGCAAGCTCGTCGTCAAGCAGCAGCATATTTATACAATAAAGAAACTGAAGATGACAACAATGTTATTCAGAAGCTTTTTGATGATATTGCTGTACGCTATGAAGACCGTCAAGGTGGATATACGCGCGTTCTTAAGCTCGGACCACGTCGTGGAGATGGAGCGAAAATGGCGATCATTGAACTAGTTTAATGGGATCCTAACTGAGAAAGGGATCAGGGGCGGGACAGAATCTCTTTTACGAGGTGAATCCAAGCCCTTTTTTTGTTGAGGGAAAAATCAGACGTATAATAATATATGCAAATCGTAGAGGGGGACTTTTGTTTGAACAAGAAAAAATTCATTGAATTTAAAAATGTTTCTTTCGCTTATGGCGAGGACGAACCGTGGGTATTAAAAGATTGTTCTTTTCACGTCTATGAAAATGAGTGGTTAGCAATCATTGGACATAACGGTTCGGGAAAATCTACGATTGCAAAACTTATTAACGGCCTGTTATTTCCTCAAAAAGGAGAAATATTTATTAATGGCGTAGAATTAACGCCAGAGCGCGTTTGGGACATTCGTAAAGACGTAGGTATGGTTTTTCAAAACCCAGACAACCAATTTGTTGGAGCGACTGTTCAAGATGATGTCGCTTTCGGTATGGAAAACAGAGGTATGCCACGTGATTTAATGATAGAGCGTATTGACTCGTCATTACGTGCTGTCCATATGACGGATTACCGGATGACGGAGCCTTATCGCCTATCGGGTGGACAGAAGCAACGGATTGCGATTGCAGGTGTTTTAGCGGTGTCCCCGCAAGTTATTTTATTAGATGAAGCGACGGCGATGCTCGATCCACAAGGACGAAAAGAAATCATGCAAACTGTTGCATCTGTTAGAGAACAAAATGATTTATCGTTAATAACGATTACGCATGATTTAACTGAAGTTGTCCAAGCAGAGCGTGTGATAGTTATGAATCAAGGGGAGAAATGGTTCGAAGCAGATCCTCGAGGTGTTTTTGCTCGCAAAGAAGAATTAAAACAAATTGGACTCGACGTTCCGTTTGTAACAAATTTAACAGATGAATTAAAATTAAAAGGTCTCGATCTTACAGAGGAACCTTTAAACCACAAGGAGTTGCTGAATGATCTATGGACATTACATTCAAGAACGTAAGTTACACGTATCAACCGAAAAGCCCATTTGAACATCAAGCGTTAAATGACATATCGTTCAACATCCCATCTGGTAAATTTGTTGCAATTATCGGACATACTGGCTCTGGTAAGTCAACGTTGCTTCAACACCTAAATGGTTTACTTATGCCGACAGAAGGCTCTGTTGAAATCGGAGCGTACACGTTAGCAAAAGAAGATAAGCCGAAAGATATGAAAGAGTTGCGCAGTAAAGTAGGAGTTGTGTTCCAGTACCCTGAACATCAATTATTCGAAGAAACAATCGCTAAAGATATTGCTTTTGGTCCGGAGAACTTTAATGTCTCGGAAGAAGAAATTGATGCGAGAACGAAAGATGTTATTACGAAAGTTGGCTTAGATGAATCGTTTCTTGAACGCTCGCCTTTTGACTTGAGTGGTGGACAGATGCGCCGTGTAGCGATTGCTGGTGTGTTAGCTATTAAACCGGAAGTCCTTGTTTTAGATGAGCCGACAGCTGGTCTAGATCCCCGCGGTCAAAAAGAAATTATGGATATGTTTGCTGAGCTGCATGAAGAAGAACAATTAACGACCGTCCTTGTGACGCATAGTATGGAAGATGCGTTAACATACGCTGACTATATTATTATTTTAAATGAAGGGTCTTTATATATGGAAGGAACATCACGCGAAGTTTTTTCCAATGCTGAAGCTCTACGAAAAGTGAATTTGGATGTACCAGAAATTGTTCAATTTATTCATGCATTTGAGCAAAAATTTTCAACGAGCATCCCATTTGAAAACCAATCATTACAAGAACTTGCGCAAATTATTAAACAGCGGATGGAAGGAGAAGAAGTGTAAATGGGGAATTCATTAGTCATTGGGCAATATGTTCCCGGACAATCTCTTATCCACCGTATGGATCCGCGAACGAAAATGATTATGATAACTATTTTCGTCGTAATCGTTTTTTTCGCGAATAATTTTTATAATTACGGCTTATTAGTCGTTTTTGCTTTTCTAAGTATGTTCTTATCAGGCGTACCATTACGCTTCGTTCTCAAAGGGTTAACGCCGATATGGTTTATTATTATTTTAACCTTTACGCTACACGTTTTTATAACGAAAGATGGAACAGAATTATTTCAAGTATTTGGACTCACTGTGTATTCTGGTGGAGTCATTCAAGGGACATTTATTTCAATTCGTTTCTTCTTATTAATTTTCGTCACGTCACTTCTCACATTGACGACGACACCGATTGAAATTACGGATGCGATTGAATCAATGCTCCATCCACTAAAGAAAATTAAGTTTCCTGTTCATGAGTTAGCACTGATGATGTCGATTTCTTTACGATTTATTCCGACACTTATGCAGGAAACGGATAAAATTTCTAAAGCACAAGCAGCGCGTGGAGTCGACTTTAAAACGGGACCTATTAAACACCGAGTGAAGGCGATTGTTCCGTTACTCATACCATTATTTGTCAGTGCGTTTAAACGTGCTGAAGAATTAGCAATGGCAATGGAGGCAAGAGGTTATCGCGGCGGAGAAGGACGAACGAAATTAAGAGAGTTAACGTTTAGCCGTCTAGACGTTATAACCTTTTTATTCTTCTTTATTGTCGTCGGGGCAGTTATTTATTTAAGACAATTTTAATTTAATTGAGGATGAATGATCATGCAACGAATAAAATGTGTGATGAGTTATGACGGGACAAACTTTTCAGGCTTTCAAATACAGCCGAAACAACGCACGATTCATGGAGAAATCGAACGTGCGTTAAAAAAAGTGCATAAAGGTCGAATGATTCGTATCCAGTCATCTGGACGTACAGATGCAGGTGTTCATGCAAAAGGACAAGTGTTTCACTTTGATACAGACTTACCACTTGAATCGTACGAGTGGAAAAAAATATTAAATGCTCTTTTACCTGACGATACGTATGTACATACTGTTTCAGCTGTATGTGATGAATTTCATGCGCGTTATAGCGCCAAAGAGAAAGAATATCGCTATTACGTTTATAATCATCCAGAAAGATGTGTGTTCAAAAATAATTATTCGCACTTTTATCCGTATGAACTAAACGTTGAGGCGATGCAAGTAGCTTGTCAATCATTTGAAGGAACGCATGACTTTAC
>Ga0079226_10000121_pt1 | contig 49256 bp, 47 predicted proteins | sample Poulit2014_FD_76345 | JGI IMG/M metagenome (GOLD analysis project Ga0079226, IMG submission 76345) | Agricultural soil microbial communities from Georgia to study Nitrogen management - Poultry litter 2014 | ecosystem: Environmental > Terrestrial > Soil > Agricultural land | place: USA: Georgia...
GCTCAGCTTCAATCGCAATTAATCATTACTTCGTAATGAATTGAAACTTGCTCTGATGCTGATAATAACTACTCAAGCACAGAACAGGTCCCACACGTTTGTCTGTTTAAATTGTTAAAGAGCGCCGAGGCTTTCGCCTCATCAACTTGGGGTGTCCCCGTGTTGAGGACGCCTATAATAGCGATCTGGCGCCCCCTGTCAAACTCTTTTTTGAACTTTTTTTCTGACCGCTTGAATTTTAATCAGTTCGTTCAAAAGGCCATCATATCGTTCAATAAATCACTTAATGATGACCTTAGCAATGCGCCGCCTTCCAGCCTGGATGACCCTTGCATCGCCGGGCACGAGTATAAGACCATCGTCGGCCAGCTGTCCATCTATATATACAGCTCCTCGTTTTAGCACGTCCTTCGCAGCACTACTATTTTGCGCCAACCCCGCGAGACGCAACACTTGCACCAGCATTAACTGCCCCTGCTCACCGGCCTCAACTTCAACCTCGGGAATGTTTTCAGGAATATCGCCCAAAGCGATTTGGTTACCTGCCGAGCGAGGAGCTGCCTCAGCAGCCTCTTCATTATGAAAGCGCGCCACTAGCTCATGCGCGAGAACTTTCTTTGCCTCCTGCGGAGAGCCGAGCTTGCCAGCCGCTGCTTTCAATTCTTCTATTTCTTTCAAACTTTTAAAGCTCAACAACTCGAAATAGCGCCATACTAATTCATCCGGAACCGACAACAGCTTGCGGTACATTTCACCTGGTGCATCTGTAACACCCACATAGTTACCAAGAGATTTTGACATCTTTTGCACGCCATCAAGGCCCTCTAACAAAGGCACAGTAATGCACACTTGCGATGTCTGCTCATAATGGCGCTGTAATGTACGCCCCATTAACAAGTTAAATTTTTGGTCAGTACCACCAAACTCAATATCGGCTTCTAGTGCTACTGAATCGTACCCTTGCACAAGCGGATAAATAAACTCGTGAATTGCAATTGCCTGCTCGCTGGCATAACGCTTTGCAAAGTCGTCACGCTCAAGCATCCTAGCCACAGTGTACTTACCCGCTAGCTGGATTAACTGATCAGCGCCAAGTTCTGACATCCACTCTGAGTTAAAACGCACTTCAGTTTTGGCAGGATCGAGTATTTTAAAGACCTGCTCTTTATATGTCTCAGCATTTGCCAGTACTTCTTCACGGCTTAAAGGCGGGCGTGTAACACTCTTACCACTTGGGTCACCAATCATACCCGTGAAATCGCCTATGAGAAAAATGACAACATGCCCAAGATCTTGGAACTGACGCAACTTATTAATAAGCACTGTGTGACCTAAGTGCAGATCAGGTGCCGTTGGATCAAAACCCGCCTTAACACGTAAAGGGCGGCCCAACGCCAACTTCTCACGTAAATCTTCTTCTTGGATAATTTCTTCTGTGCCACGACGGATTAACTCCATAGTTGCATCTAAGTCTGTCATTACTCTTTCCTTTACCTTGTTCTTTGCCAGCATTGGCAATCAAAATATAATATTGAAAATAGATGGTGGCGCATTGTATCAGCTTAACGTGCAGTTGCTCTTGTTTTTTGCCATCCTTACAGCCATTGAACGCCCCACCACTTACGAGTTTATTTATGAGCACTGAGGCTTATATAGGAATTATGTCGGGCACCAGCCTAGATGGTGTAGATGTTGTACTGGCCAACATTGACGCGACACACTGTGCTATCCGCGCGCATTACAGTATGCCATTTCCTTGCGCCTTGAAAGAGGAGCTGCACGCTCTGTGCTCGCCCGGTAGCAACGAAATTTGGCGGTTAGGTGTGATAGAGAGCAAGCTGGCAAGCCTATACGCAAATGCCGTTAACACCTTGCTACTTAACCAACGGCTTACGAGCAAAGACATCGTGGCCATTGGCTGCCACGGGCAAACTCTGCGCCATCATCCAGACCAAGGCTTTTCGTTACAAGCTAACAACCCTGCAGCACTTGCTGTACACACAGGCATCCCTGTGGTGGCCGATTTTCGCCGTGGCGATATAGCCCTAGGAGGGCAAGGCGCCCCGCTGGTGCCCAACTTCCACCTTTATCAGTTCGCCCAAACACAGCAGAACAAAGCCATTATTAACTTAGGCGGCATTGCTAATGTTTCTGTATTACAAGGCGAACAACTTGTTTGCGGTTTTGATACAGGGCCTGCCAACTTACTGCTTGATTCTTGGTGCCAACTGCACACTGGCAACCCTTACGATAATCGAGGGGAGTGGGCACGTAGTGGCAACTGCCTAACAACATTGCTAGATCAACTACTTAATGACCATTACTTCAGCCTGCCTGCACCAAAAAGCACCGGCCGAGAATATTTTCACTTAGCGTGGCTCAAACAGCACCTTACCGGAGCAGAAGCAGCTGAAGATGTGCAAAACACCTTAACGCACCTAACGGCCAAAACAGTGGCAGAAAGCCTAAAAAATTACGCAGTAACAGAAGTGGTGGCTTGCGGAGGAGGGGCATACAATACGTTTACGTTGGAATTGCTCGCGCATTACCTACCCGAGGTAACAGTGCATACATCTGAATCATATCAGCTAGCCCCAGAACATATAGAAGCCGCTGCATTTGCTTGGCTAGCTTGGGCGCGCATGCACAATTTAACAGGCAACGCCACACAAGCCACTGGGGCAAGCAGGCCATTAGTGCTAGGCGGCCTTTATTTGCCTTAAATTGCGAACGATGAACCGCAACCACAGGTAGATGTAGCATTAGGATTTTGCACAACAAAGCGGGAACCCATCAAACTTTGCTCGTAATCGACCGCCGAACCAGCAAGGTATTGCACGCTCATGGCATCAATAATTAGCTCAACACCACTGTTTTCCACCACGGTGTCGTCATCTTTAACGTCTTCATCGAAACTGAACCCGTAAGAAAAGCCAGAGCAACCACCGCCAGTAATATAAACGCGCAACTTAAGGTTAGGATTACCTTCTTCATCGCGCAACGACCGCACCTTAGCTGCTGCTTGATCAGTAAAAAGTAATGGAGATGAATTTGGCATCACAATAGCTCCATAAGTGTATTGAAATGGCGAATGAGAATGACTTAGCGCCTTGCCGCCGTCAAGGAATGGTTATTAAATGGTGGCATCAAGCCGAAATCTCAAGGCTAGTCACTGTTTTCCCATTTAAAAAACTGCGTCACAGAGCCTGCGTTAGCACCAGCGCGCTTAGCAATAACGCGCACACTTTGCGGCACAAAACCTTCTGGCAAAGCCAAGCGCCCTTTCAGTTCTTGAAAATAACTGAAGCTAAATGCCAAGTTAGCACCATCCTCAAACAACACATCGTCTTGGCTGAGCTCTGCTTTTTCTCCTTCTTGTTCACCTACAACCACTAGCGTTACCGTGCCGCTCACTTGTTCTGGCTCATGATTATGCTGTGCCAACATTAGTTGAAAGCTATACATTCCCTCTTCTTCAAGGGGGCTTACATAAAAACGCTCAAGAGCCAACCCCGTGGCCTGGCCTGCTCCCAATACATTTTGATAAAAGCTAGCTGCCTTTTCGAGCTCGATAATTTGCTCGCGGTACTCTTTTAATTCGAGGCGAATATTTTCCTGTGTGCGTTCGGCCACATCGGCATTCATTTTATAAACTGCCAAATCCCTTTGTGCTGCCGCAAGCTGCGCTTCTAGGCTTTGCTGTTGCTCCGTTAGCGATTCTTGCTTGTGCTGCTCGTTAAGCAGCCCCCAGTAAATACCGCTAGCGTAGCCTATGGCGCCAGCCGCAACCATGCCTAACAAGAAGAGATAGATCACTCGCCAAGAACGTTTACTGCGCTGTGCTTTTGCCATACCCATACGCCTTTACGGCAGTAGTGCTGGAGCGGTTAAACCTGCATCTTCTGCCAAGCCTAACATAAGGTTCATGCACTGAATGGCTTGGCCCGATGCACCCTTGGCTAAGTTATCAATCACCGACAACACCACTAGAGTGTCGCGCCCCTGCGGCCTATGCAAGGCAATACGGCACATATTGGTGCCTTTCACAGAGCGTGTTTGTGGATGGCTACCCCATGGCATAACATCAACAAACGGGCTTGCAGAATAAAAATCTTCAACAATACGCTGCAACTGTTCATTGCTTATTGATGGGTCTTCTAATTGTCCGTATAGAGTAGCTTGAATGCCACGTATCATAGGCACCAAATGCGGCACAAATGTAACTTGCATGGGCTTGCCTGCTGCGGCAGTTAAACCTTGCTCTATTTCTGGCGTATGCCGATGACCAGAAGCACCATAAGCACTGTAGCTATCATTTGCTTCAGCAAACAGCATGTTAATCTTTGCCTGCCTGCCCGCGCCGCTTACACCTGTAGCAGCACTGGCAATCAAACCACGCTCCTGTAGCACACCCTGTTTTAAGAATGGCCAAAAACCCAGCTGCACAGAAGTTGGGTAGCAGCCAGCACAAGCAACTAGCTGGGCCTGTTCGATACCAGCACGGTATATTTCAGGTAACCCATACACAGCCTCAGCTAATAATTCTGGGCATGCATGGGTCTCGTTGTACCAATGCTCCCACACTGCCACATCACGCAAACGGAAATCCGCGGACAAATCCACCACGCGCACACCCGCCTGCATTAATTCAGGCATCATCTTCATAGATACATTATGTGGGGTTGCAAAAAACACGATATCGCACTGCGCCAAGGCACCCACATCTGGCACAGTAAAGCAGAGGTCTGTGTGGCCGCGCAGGCTAGGAAACATATCGGCTAATGCCACACCCGCATCGCTACGCGAGGTGGCAACAACAACGCTGGCAAAAGGGTGCTGGCTAAGCAAACGCATCAACTCCACGCCGGTATAACCCGTGGCGCCTACGATACCTACCTTGTACTGCTTCGTTGCCATGCAAACACTCCCAACGGTGATTTTAGTTAACTGCATGATAGAAACCTAAACCCACGGGGGCAAGTGAAAGCCTGTTTAATTAAGGTTTGCTTGCTATGATAGACGCCCAATTATTAACGCTGAGGAATTTGCATGAGCTTTACCGTGTTAAAAACATTACACCTTGTGAGCATGGTGAGTTGGTTCGCCGCACTCTTTTACCTGCCACGGCTATTTGTGTATCACGCTAGCGCAACCGATAAAATCAGCCAGGATCGTTTCGTAATTATGGAACGCAAGCTCTATCGCGGCATTATGACGCCAGCCATGATTGCCACTTTGGTATTTGGCCTATGGATGGCTGTATTGAACTGGGGCTATCTGAAAACACAAGGTTGGTTCCACACAAAAATGGTGCTTGCAGTACTACTCATTGGTTACCACCATGTTTGCTTAGCGCACTTAAAACGCTTCGCCCGTGGTGAGAACAAGAAATCCCACGTGTATTTCCGTTGGTTTAATGAAGTACCCGTCATTTTCCTCTTATTAATGGTGGCGTTAGCCGTTATTCGCCCTTTTTAATTTATCGCTTTCCAAGGAGTTACTATGTCTACTCGTGATTTATCTCTGGAACTCTTCGAACAGGCCAAACAGGTTATTCCTGGCGGGGTTAACTCGCCCGTACGTGCATTTAATGGCGTGAGCGGCACCCCCGTATTTTTTCAAAAAGGCCTTGGCGCGCACGTATTTGACGCTGATGGCAACCGTTATGTGGATTACGTGGGCTCGTGGGGGCCGCTTATTTTAGGCCACAATGATGGTGACGTAATTGCTGCTGTGAAAGAAGCTATTGACGATGGCATGACGTTTGGTGCACCCACTGAGCTAGAAGTTAAAATGGCAACCAAGGTAACCGAGCTAATGCCCTCCATTGAGCAAGTGCGCATGGTGAGCTCGGGCACCGAAGCCACCATGAGCGCCATTCGTTTAGCCCGTGGCTTCACCGGGCGCGACGTCATCGTTAAATTTGAAGGCTGCTACCATGGCCACGCAGACAGCTTATTAGTGAAAGCCGGCTCAGGTGCACTGACACTTGGAGTGCCTAGCTCTCCTGGCGTGCCTGCTGATGTGAGTAAACATACCGTCACCCTGCCCTACAACGATGTTAATGCAGTAGAGGCCTGCTTTGCAGAGCTAGGTGACAGCATCGCTTGCGTTATTGTTGAGCCCGTTGCTGGCAACATGAACTGCATTCCACCGATTCCCGGCTTTCTTGAAACCTTACGTGAACAATGCACGCAATATGGCAGTTTACTGATCCTCGATGAGGTTATGACCGGCTTCCGCGTAGCTTTAGGTGGTGCACAAGCACACTACGGCATCACTCCAGACCTCACCACCCTTGGAAAGGTTATCGGTGGCGGCATGCCTGTAGGCGCCTTTGGGGGCCGCAAAGATATCATGCAACACCTTGCGCCTGTGGGCCCCGTATACCAAGCTGGTACACTTTCAGGCAATCCAGTAGCCATGGCTGCTGGCCTCGCCACCTTAGAGAAAATTAGCCAGCCTGGTTTTCATGATGAACTAACAGCTAAAACCAAGCGCTTAGTAGATGGGCTTGCCGATGCCGCACGCTCGCAAGGTGTCGCACTGTCCACCCATCAAGTAGGCGGCATGTTTGGCTTATTCTTTACTGAAGAAACACATATCACTAGCTTTAGCCAATCGATGGCCTGCGATGTGGAAAAGTTTCAACGCTTTTACCACGGCATGCTAGAAAGAGGCATCTATCTGGCGCCATCTGCGTTTGAGGCAGGGTTTATGTCGCAAGCACACAGCGACGAAGACATAGAACTAACCCTCATCGCTGCGCGCGAAGCATTTGAACTTTGCTAAATTAACTCTCTCGTAGCTGTTGTGCGCGCTCGGCGGCAACAGCTGCACCTTCTAAATTTCCTTGTGCTCTACGTACCGCTTCGATTTTTTCCCAAAGCTCCGCCTTCCAACCATTGTTCGCAGGGGCATCTCGCAAGGCACGCATAAAAATACCTTCAGCCGAACGGTTTTCACCTTCAGCCAAACGCAATTCGCCCAACTCTCGATACACCACAGCAGCTTCTGCTGGCTGCGCAACATTTAATGCTCGCTCTAAGTAACGGCTTGCAGCTGCATGGTTGCCCTCGGCACGAGCGCCACGAGCATCTTGCAATAAACCATAAGCCGGCGAATCGGGGCTAACTTCCACTGGCACAGCAGGCTGCTTTTTGGGCGGTGAGGTTTTATCTTCTTCGGGCTGTGCCACTGGTGGCTTGCTCGGTTCGCTTACCGGTGGTTTGCTCGGCGTAGGCTGCATCGGAGTGCTAGCACAACCTGCCACCAACAGCGCCACCATAAGCACAGTTGCACCAGTTTTTATTACCGACCAAAACGTTTTTGCCACCATCCTCGCAACCCTCTATCGTCATCTTGTGTGCTATTGTCGCTAGCCCCTGAACCATCGGGTGAATTAGATTGCCACCCTTCAATAATAGGTTCGCCACGCATATTACAACGGCTTTCTGCCACGCCCAAATCTGTTGCGTTTAGCATGGGGTAACGCACTGCATTACCGCAAGACTCGCTATAAGCACGCCCTGCTTTGGCATCCCACCATTGCCAACGCACCCCATCGGGTTCTGCTTCGCGCAGCCCTCGCTGGGGGATTGCAGCCATTAATTTTGCCCAAATAGGCAGTGCATAGCTGGCACCGCCCACGCCGGCGGGTTGGTTATCATCACGGCCCACCCAAACCACCGCCAAATGGTTGCCACTAAAACCAGCGAACCAAGCATCACGCAAGCCGCTCGATGTGCCCGTTTTACCGGCCATCTGCACATTGCTAGGCAACGTACGCAAAGCACTGCGCCCAGTGCCACGCTGCAGCACTTGCATCATGGCCCATTGCACCAAAAACACAGGCTCAGCATCAAACACCATGCGCGGCTCCACCGGATAGCGGGCCACAGGCTGGCCATCGGCATCAAGCACATCTGTAATGCTGCGGAGTGCTGTTTGAAAACCACCCGTAGCCAAAGGCTGATACACCGCCGCCACCTCAAAGGGTGTGAGATCAAAGCCCCCTAGCAGCAAACTCGGGTTATCATGAATTTGTGTACGCATACCTAGGCGCTGCAAAGTGCGATTCACTTTGTGCGGCCCCACTTCCATACCTAACCTTACCGTAGCTTGGTTTCTCGATAGCACAAGTGTGTCGGTTAACGTAATAGCGCCTAAAGATTTATTGTCCGCATTTTTAGGTGACCATGTTTTACCATTAGCCAAGTTAACGGTGATCGGCGCATCGTCCACTAAACTACCCAAATGGTATTTATTGGCGTTCTCTAGCGCAGTAAGCAGCACGGCTGGTTTCGCCAAAGAGCCTATCGGCCGCTTGGCATCCAATGCGCGGTTAAAACCCATGGTGCGCGGTTTGCGGCTACCCACTACAGCTAACACATCGCCCTGATCTGGCGCCGTTAGCACCACCCCTGCATCTAACTGCTTCTTGGCGGCTGGGTCTTTCTCATTTAATAAGGATGTGACAGCGTTTTCTGCAGCTAACTGCGCTAACACATCAAGCGTAGTGTGAATCACCAACCCTTCTTTGGATAGCACATCTGCTTGGTAGTCGCGCGCCAACTGGCGTTTTACTAAATCGATAAAATCTGGAAAGGCATACAGCACAGCCTCGCCTTTTTCTACGATGCCCAAAGGTGCCTTGCGTGCCGCTTCAGCCACCGCAGCGCTTAAGATGCCGTTTTCCTCGGCTAGCGTAAGCACAACGTTGCGCCTTTCCTTCGCCCGCTGTGGTGAGCGTTTAGGGTTATACAGCCCAGGGCCTTTAAGCATGCCCACTAATAAAGCCATATGCTGCGGTGCTAATTCTTCAAGTGGTTGGCCAAAGTAGTAAAACGATGCTAATCCCATGCCATGCACCGCACGGCTACCATCTTGGCCCAAATACACTTCGTTTAAGTAAGTTTCTAATATTTGCTCTTTCTCATAGTGGCGTTCAAGTAACACCGCCATCGGCATTTCAAGCAGCTTGCGTGCAATAGTGCGGTCACGGGTGAGCCAGAAGTTTTTCACTAATTGTTGCGTGAGGGTACTGCCCCCTTGGTGGAAACCACGCTGTTTCACGTTAGCTGCCATAGCTCGCGCCAAGCCGCGTAGGGAAATGCCATGATGTTGGTAAAAAGCCCTATCTTCCGTGGCAATTAACAGCTGTATTAATAACGGCGGCGTTTGCTCTAAACGCTGAAGGATCCGATCTTGCTCATGCCCAGGGTGAATGCTACCAATGTGTAGCGGCTCAAGGCGAGCTACCGAAACTGCTTGCCCATTGACATCTTGCAAGGTGGCAATGCTGTCTCCGGCAATGCTAATACGCAACTTGCGCGGCACCTCACCACCATCGCTATCACTAAAACCACGCGTGTGCACCAACACGGAATTACCCTGCACTTGATAGGTGCCCGAACGCGGTGCACCGGGCTCTTGCCGATAATGCATATAACGCAACAGCTGCTGCATGTGCTCCATAGACAGCACGCGGCCACGGTACAATTCTACAGGGTTGGCGTACACTCGTGCGGGCAATTCCCATTGATGGCTATCGAAACGTTTCTGCACCAAGCCATCTAGCCAAATAAGGGTGGCCACACTTGCCACCAAGCCAACGGCAACCACCAACAAAAAAAGCCGCGTTACAAAACGCTGTACAACACCCTTTTGTTTCTTTCCCCGCTTCTTAGCAGGCTTCTTTTTCACTGATTTTTTGGCCATGAAACACGTAGTAACCTTCAATAAATGTGGAATTTGGCAACAGTACACCAGATGCCCATAATAGTGCGCCCTTCCAACAATGGATTACATTTATGAGCACCCAACGTTACCACCTATATGCCATTGGCAACGCCCTCGTTGATACCGAGGCTGAAGTGGATGAGAGTTTTTTAGCGCAAACCGGCATCACTAAAGGGGTGATGACGCTAGCTGACCACGATGAACAACAACAGCTTTTACGCGCTTTAAACAAGCATACTACAACGCAAAAGCATGCAAGTGGTGGTTCAGCTGCAAATACAGCCATTGCCGCAAGCTATTTTGGCGCCCGTACGTTTTATTCTTGCCGCGTTGCTAACGACGCCACCGGCCGTTTTTATGTACAAGATTTACAAGCAGCTGGTGTGGCAACCAACATGGCCGAAAACCGCCCCGACGGCACAAGCGGAACCTGTGTGGTTATGGTTACCCCCGACGCTGAACGAACCATGTACACACACCTCGCTATATCAGCCAATGTATCAGCAGACGACCTCAACGAGGACGCTATTCGCAACAGTGATTACATCTACATAGAAGGCTATCTCGTATCGTCGGACAGCGCTCGTGCAGCGGCTTGCCGGTTACGCGACCTTGGCCAACAACACGGGGCCAAAGTGGCGCTTACCCTATCAGACCCTGCCATGGTGCAATTTTTCCGCGACGGTTTAAAAGAAATGATTGGCGATGGCTTAGAGGTGCTCTTCTGCAATGAGGAAGAAGCCAAGCAATTCACCGAGACCGACACCATAGAGGCCGCCTTAGCAGCGCTTAAAGCCTACGCCAAACAGGTGATCATTACCCGCGGCGCGAATGGCGCTATTGCCTGGGATGGCAACACACTACATGAATATGAAGGCGTGCCCGTAAAAGCTGTAGACACCACAGGTGCGGGTGATTTATTTGCCGGAGCTTTTTTATACGCCCTGAGCACCGGCCATGATTTTGCCGCTGCTGGCCCTTTTGCATGCCACGCCGCCGCACAAGTGGTTACCGATTTTGGCCCACGCATAGCCCCTGAACGCTATGCGGAACTACTCAACCAACACTTAAGGAGTTAACTATGCAACTGCTCGGCCCTGAAGACAGTGTGCCCGAAGGTGAAGCAAAAGAATTCACCGTTGAACAAGGCACTATTTTTGCAGTGCGCCACGACGGTGTGCTGTACACCTATGCCAACTGGTGCCCACACCTAGGCATCCCGCTTAACTACATGCCTGATCAATTTCTGGATGGCGACAAGCAGTTTATTGAATGTGTTAACCACGGCGCCATTTTCGAAATTGATACAGGTATGTGCATTTCTGGCCCTTGCCATGGCGAAGCCCTCACTTTCGTGCCACACGAAATTAGAGAAGGCAACATATGGGCCGAATGGATTGATCCAGGTCAAGAATAAACCCTAGTTAACTGCTAGATTAATGAAGTTTGAGGCATTTTTACTCTTTCATGGTAAGATCCGCCTCTTCGACAAGAGCGGCAGCATATAACCAATAAAGGCAATAACCAACGGTTGCCGTGCACGTCAAAGAAAAGGGGGAGTGTTCCCCCCGCAGACAGTGCAAACAGCATGAACTATTATTAAAGGACGAGATGATGCAAGACAGCTCAGCATCGGTGGATTACAACTACAAAGTAGTTAGGCAATTTACCGTCATGACCGTTTTCTGGGGGGTCGTGGGCATGTTAGTGGGCGTATGGATCGCCGCACAACTTGCTTGGCCAGCCCTAAACTTTGATATCCCGTGGTTGAGTTACGGCCGCCTAAGGCCGTTGCACACCAACGGTGTTATTTTTGCCTTCGGGGGAAGTGCGCTAATCGGTACCTCCCTCTATGTGGTGCAACGAACCTCACATGTACGCTTAGCGTTGCCTAAGCTGGCCTCATTTGTATTCTGGGGATACCAACTGGTGTTACTCCTTGCGGTGATTTCCCTGCCTATGGGTTACACCAGCACCAAAGAATATGCCGAGCTCGAGTGGCCCATCGACATCTTACTAGGTGTTGTATGGATCTCTTACGCTATCGTATTCTTCACCACTATTGCGAAACGCCGCACTAGCCACATTTATGTAGCCAACTGGTTTTATGGTGCATTCATTCTCACCATTGCCCTGCTACACGTGGTTAATAGCATGGCAATCCCCGTATCGCTAACAAAATCCTACTCCATGTACTCTGGTGCTATTGATGCCATGGTGCAGTGGTGGTATGGCCACAACGCGGTGGGCTTCTTCTTAACAGCAGGCTTCCTCGGAATGATGTATTACTACGTACCTGTGCAAGCACAGCGCCCTGTATACTCTTACCGCTTATCCATTGTTCACTTCTGGGCCCTCATCGGCCTTTACATGTGGGCTGGCCCTCACCACTTACACTACTCCTCGCTGCCCGACTGGGTGCAATCTGTAGGTATGGTGTTCTCTATCGTTCTCTTCGCTCCCAGCTGGGGCGGGATGATCAACGGTATGATGACGCTATCAGGCGCCTGGGATAAATTACGTACCGACCCAATTATTCGCTTCCTCATTGTGGCGCTATCCTTCTACGGCATGAGCACCTTCGAAGGCCCACTAATGTCGATCAAGACGGTTAACTCTTTAAGCCACAACACAGACTGGACTGTGGGCCACGTGCACGCTGGTGCGCTAGGCTGGGTTGCCATGATCACCATGGGCTCCCTCTACGTAATGGTGCCACGCCTGTTTGGCCGCAAAGAAATGTACTCCATTTCTTGGATTAACGCGCACTTCTGGCTTGCCACTATTGGTACGGTGTTATACATCGCTTCCATGTGGGTGTCCGGCATCATGCAAGGCTTAATGTGGCGCGCAGTAAACGCTGACGGCACCTTAACCTACAACTTCATCCAAGGACTAGCCGAACGTTCTCCCTTCTACATCATCCGTCTTACCGGTGGCATCTTGTTCCTGCTAGGCATGGTGTTGATGGCATGGAACGTATACAAAACCATTCGCGAGTCTCAGAACGTGCACAAAGCGGATAACTTGCGAGCGGAGGCATAGGAGTCATCATGTCTGGTAAACACGCAATTATTGAAAAAAACGTTGGCCTACTGATCATCTTCACGCTAATTATTATTAGCTTTGGTGCTCTAGTAGAAATCGTGCCGCTCTTTTGGCAAAAAGAAACCACAGAACCACATAAGGATCTACGCCCTTACACCGCGTTAGAGATGGCAGGCCGTGACATCTACATCCGTGAAGGTTGCCACGTGTGCCACACACAAATGGTACGCCCTCTACGTGCTGAAACAGAGCGCTTTGGCCCTTACAACGTGGCAGGCGAAGACGTATGGGAGCACCCCTTCCTGTGGGGTTCCAAACGTACTGGCCCAGATTTAGCCCGCGTTGGTTTGCGCCCCATCACCGAGCAGTGGCACCGTGAGCACTTGCGTGATCCACGCATGGTTGTGCCCGAATCCAACATGCCAGGCTACCCATGGCTAGAGAAACGCACGGTAAAATGGAACGCCATGGAGCGCACACTAAAAGTATTTAAAAACCACTTTGATGTGCCTTACACCGATGAAGACATTGCTGAGCAAATGGCAATGGTAGCTGGCGAAAACATCAAACCAACAGAAGCAACTGCCACACTGCTTGCCGAACAAGTTAGGAAGTACGTTGCCACTGGCAACCTAGCTGACGCAACAGAGGAAGATGCACTAGTAGCCTACCTATTCTCCTTAGGGCACGCTCGTACGGAGGATGCAGGACGATGAGTTTCCACACGCTTTACACATTAGCGTTTTTCTCGGCTTTTGTAGCGTTAGTGCTATGGGTATTCCGCCCTGGCCGCAGAGAACAGTATCAAAAACTAGGCGATATACCGCTGGATGGCGATATAGAAACAACAACTTACCGCCAGGAGGAACAACATGGATAATTTCTTCGGCGACCACATGAACAACTTCTGGGGTGTTTGGGTCACCGTCATCGTAGTGCTAAACCTCATTGGTTACTGGCTACTTTTGATTGGTAACTCGCGCCTCACCCCCGAAGAAAGTGCCAAAGAAACCACTGGCCACACTTTTGATGGCATTGTGTAACGTAACGAACCACTACCGCGCTGGTGGTACTTTATGTACCTCGGCACGCTCGTATTTGCAGCGTTATACCTTGCTTTATACCCAGGGCTTGGCCGCTACACTGGCCTGCTAGGCTGGACCAGTGCCAACCAATGGGAAGCTGAGGTTAGAGCCATCGACCGCACCACCCAGCCTATTTTCGAAGAAATGGGCAAAATGTCGGTTGAAGAGCTAGCCAACGACCAAGAAGCACTAGCTATTGGTGGCCGCTTGTTTGGTAACCACTGTGCGATTTGTCATGGTTCCGACGCTCGCGGCGCAAAAGGCTATCCAAACCTTACTGATAACGATTGGCTCTACGGTGGCAAGCCAGAGGATATTCTCAAGAGCATCACCGATGGCCGCAAAGGCATTATGCCGTCCTTCAAAGCTGCCATTGGCGGTACTGATGAAGACGTGCGTGACATGGCGCTTTACGTGCAAAGCCTTAGCCGTCCAGATCTCATCGATTCCGATGGCGCTAAAGCATCTATTGAACGGGCAGAACCTAAGTTCAAGACAGTTTGTGCCGCTTGCCACCAAGCTGATGGCACAGGCTCTCACATGCTCGGCGCGCCTAACTTAACCGACAACATTTGGTTGCACGGCGCACGTTTAGATGACATCGAAAATGCCATTACTAATGGTTTAGAAAGCGAAATGCCTGCACACAAAGATGTGCTGCCGAAAGGCCGTATCCACGTACTCGCAGCATACGTTTACAGCCTCTCCCAAAAGTCGGAGGATTAATATGTCAAAGCGGGATCGTATTCCCGTGCAGAATGTGCCGGCCAGCAAGGCCGGCACAGCCTTGTACACGAAACGGGAAGCCATTCACGTAAAACATATCACGGGGATTTTCCAGAAACTTCGTGATCTCACCATGATCGCCACCATTGGCGTTTTCTTCTTTCTACCCTGGGTGCAGTGGGATGGCCGCCAAGCTGTACTCTTCGATCTGCCGCGCAGGCAGTTTCATATTTTTGGCATAACCTTTTGGCCACAAGATTTTTATTTCTTAGCAGCTGCTTTAATGGTGTCTGCTTTTGCTTTATTTTTTATGACGGTGCTTGCAGGCCGTGTGTGGTGTGGCTACACCTGCCCGCAAACCACATGGACGCGCTTATTCATGTTTGTTGAGCGCAAGCTTGAAGGAGATCGCAACCAGCGCATTCGGCGCGATAAGAATGCAAACACCTTCGATACTCGCATCCGGCGTTTAACTAAACATATTATTTGGCTTGCTATTGCCATTCTTACTGGTTTGGCCTTTGTGGGCTACTTCACCCCTGTGCGCGAGCTTGTGCCCGATTTGCTTATTGGCCAAGCACATTTTTGGGCTTGGTTCTGGATTGGCCTGCTAACCTTAGCTACCTATGGCAACGCCGGTATTTTGCGCGAACAAGTGTGCCTTTACATGTGCCCTTACGCTCGCTTTCAAAGTGTAATGTTCGATAAAGACACCATGATTGTCACCTACGACGCTGAGCGTGGTGAGCCCCGCCGCCGCGGTACGCGCAAGCGCCAGCAAAGCGAAGAGATGGAGCCTGCAGGTGATTGCGTAGATTGCAGCCTCTGTGTGCAAGTGTGCCCCACCGGCATAGATATTCGTGATGGCTTGCAATATGAATGTATCGCCTGCGCTGCGTGCATTGATGCCTGCGACGAAGTAATGGTTAAGGTGGGTTTGCCCAAGGGCTTAATTCGTTACACCACTGAGCGCGGTTTGGAAGGTGGCAAAACCCATTGGTTGCGCCCTCGCTTAATTGGTTATGGCTTAGCAATCACCGTTATCATTGGTATCTTTGTTAGCCAATTAGTGTACCGTACGCCCCTACAAGTAGACGTGTTACGCGACAGAAACCAACTCTTCCGCACCACTAGTGTGGGCTTAATTGAAAACAGTTATCGCCTCGAAGTGCTCAACAAAGACCAAGCCGCACACCAATACCAGATTACCTTAGATGGCCCTGAAGGCTTAACCCTCATTAATGACGTGATCAGCATCGATTTAGCTGCAGGCGAAAGCAAAGCCATTCCCGTCACGGTAAGCTTCGACCCCTATGTAACTGATATGGAAAGCAGCAAAATTTGGTTTGTTGTGCGCCCTATAGACGATAACCACAAAGAGGTACGTCATGAATCAAGGTTCATCGCCCCAAGGCAGTAAGCCCTGGTATAAAATCCCTTATTTCTGGCTTATGGTTGCCATACCAGCAAGCTCCATCGTGTTAGGCGGGGCCCTTGTGGCCACCGCTTGGTTAAATGCCGACGACGTGGTGGCAGACGACTGGTACAAACAAGGCCGCACTATTAACCGCAGCCTTGAAGACGAAGAAATTGCACGGCGCTTTGGGTTAGCCGTTAACTTAAGCCTAAACGAGAAAACCACCGCAGAACTTAGCGCCACCACAGCTATCCCTTGGCCTGATACCTTAACGTTAGCCTTGCGCCACCCAGCTTTTGCAAAGCGAGACGTTGTGGCCGAGTTGCAACACGAAGGCAACGGCCTTTATAGCGCTGAAGCTGCTAATTACGAAGGTGCTGAAGCGATTGTTACCATCACTCCCACCGATAAAACCTGGCGCTTACAACAGCGTGTTTCTCTTGATACAGGCGTCGCTGAAATTAAAGCGAAAGGGAAAAAATGACCGTTGCTTGTTGGCATTGTGGCTTAAAGGCTGACAAACACCCTTTCACTGCCCGCACACCTGATGGGGAAAAACCCGCTTGTTGTGCGGGTTGCGCGGCAGCCGTAGAAATGATCCACGATCTCGGCCTCGACGATTACTATCAGCTGCGTAGCGACACAGCTCCTTTGGTTGACCAAAGCGACCATGAACGCACTTTAGCGCTGTTCGACATGCCCGAGCTGCTTGCTACTCATGTGTATGAACACGATCAGCATAAAGGGCTTAATTTACAGTTGGCTGATGTTAACTGCGCGGCTTGTTGTTGGTTGATCGAAAAGGTGCTTACTGAGGTGCCGGGAATTAAAGCCGCTCCCGTTAACCTAGCCACTATGCAGCTTAATTTGCATTTCGATAAAACATTAGACATCCCCCCGAAAGAGGCTGTACAGCGTGTGCTAGAACTTGGCTATGGCCTCGCTCTGCCTGGTGACCCCGCCCGTGACAAACAAATTGTGCGTGAGCAACGCACCATGCTTGGCCGTGTGGTACTAGCCGGGATTGGCTCTATGCAAGCCATGACCTACGCCGCTGTGTTGTACCTTAATGTGCTCGATAGCTCTGAGCAGTTATACAAAGAATTATTCCGCTACAGCTCGTTGCTCATAGCCACCCCTGTGGTGTTTTATTCTGGCCTACCTTTTTTCCAAGGGGCTTGGCGTGGCTTGCGGCAAAAAACACTCAACATGGATTTACCCATCGCCATCGCCTTATTTCTGGCGTGGGCGGGTTCCATCGTTAACATGGCCTTAGGTGGCGAGCACGTGTATTTTGAATCTGCCGCCATGTTCGTTTTCTTTTTGCTCATTAGCCGCTGGATTGAACAACACCAACGCCACCGCATTCAACGTGAATGGCAGCGCCTGCAAGATGCTTTGCCGCAAGTGGTGCGCAAAGTGGTTGGCGATGATTATCGTTGGATTGGCGCTCAACAAGTTCAAGTGGGCGACCCGCTGCTGATCACCCAAGGCGAGGTTATCCCCGTGGATGCAGTGGTCACACTAGGCACAGCACAGGTGTCTGAGGCCGCACTCACGGGAGAGTCGCTTCCCATCACGCGCAACCCAGGCGATAACCTAAGCGCAGGTTCAAAAGTGCTAGAAGGCAGGCTTGAGATCGAGGCCCGCGGCCTGGTGCATGAAAGCCTAGTAGCTCGCATCGGCGAACAAGTGCAACAGGCACAAAACGAACGCGTTACTGTGGTGCGCGATTGGCAAAAAGTAGCCCCCTTATTTACCCTCGGCATTTTATTGCTTGCCATAATAACTATGGTTTACCACTGGTCCTCTGGCCCTGCAGTAGCTTTTGAGTACACTTTAGCGCTCTTAGTCATCACCTGCCCTTGTGCCCTTGCTTTAGCAGTGCCCTTATCTATTTCTGCCACGCTATCCGCTGGGTTACGTGACGGGCTATTAATTGCTTCACCAAAACAACTGCTCAATATGCATCACATAAAAGGTGTGATGTTCGATAAAACGGGCACCCTTACCAACGGCGAGTTTGCTCTGCTTGATACAGAGCTTGCGAGCAATACAAGCGAATCTTTAACAAACCTATTAAGTATAGTGGCGGCATTAGAAAGCGACCATCCACACCCTATTGCCCGCGCCTTTGACGCACACGAACGCCATGCTGGCATGGCTGATATCACATTAAGCCGCACAGGTGCTACGGGGGTTTTGCAAGGCCAGGAATGGAGCATTAGCGGCGACCCAAGCCGTGCCAAACCTGGCGCCACCTGTTTGCTCTTAAAGAAGAACGAACAGCCTGTGCTGTGGTTATGGGTAAGCGACCAGCTGCGCCCCGAATCTCCTGGGTTGGTACAGCACTTTAAAGATCATTATGGTTGGCAGGTGCGCCTAGCTAGTGGCGACGCCGCTGGGGCAGTGGCAGCGTTAAGCAACACACTCCCTCTTGATGAAGCAACCGGCGACATGACACCCAACGATAAAGCACAGTGGCTGCATGCCTTGCAACTCACTGAGGGCCCGCAAATGATGGTGGGCGATGGCATTAACGACGCACCCGCCTTACTTGAGGCCGCTGTGTCGGTAGCACCTGCTAATTCAACTAGCCTAGCGCGCCAAGCCGCTGGGGTGTATGTGCTTCACGATAACCTACAAGCCTTACCGATACTGCCTGCCTTGGCGCAGCGATGCCGTAGCATTATTTGGCAAAACCTAGGCTGGACGTTACTCTACAATGTGATCGCCATTCCTTTAGCAATGGCAGGCACCATTACTCCATGGGCTGCAGCCCTTGGCATGGCAACTTCTTCCTTGCTAGTAACCCTTAACGCTAATCGGATAACCAAATGGAAAGCCTCCTACTCCTTATCCCCTTAGGCCTACTTACCTTAGCAGTGGCCGTTTATGTCCTTTTTCGCGCCTTAAAAAGCGGACAATTTGAAGATTTAGACAAGGAAGGTTGGTCGGTAGTGTTCGATGATCGCACACCCAACTCTCACAAAAAAGCGGATAGCAACCATGACTGAACTACTTTCCTCTCACCTGGCCGCTGCAGCGTTATTGGCAGGCACTGGTGGCCTCCATTGCGCCGCCATGTGTGGTGGCATCGCCTCAACCCTTACTTTCACCATCCCAGCGGCAGCGCGTGAAGGAAAAAAGCTGTGGGTTTGGCAATTGTTATTCGGCACAGGAAGGGTAAGCACTTATATGGTGCTTGGTGCTGGTGCAGGCGCTTTAGGCGATCGTTTACTAAAACATCTCAGCAGTGAGCATTACCACTGGCCCGCTTTATTATCAGGCATAATTATGCTGCTGCTTGCAGTGCAACTGCTTGGTAAAAGCAACCCCCTGGTACGTATTGAAAAAATTGGCACCCGAGTTTGGCGCAGCGTGCAACCTTTACTAAAAGGTTTAATGCCTGTGGATAAGCCCATCAAAGCATTAGCCTTTGGTGGCCTATGGGGTTTTATGCCTTGTGGCCTGCTGTATTCTGCCTTAATGCTAGCCGCCGCCACCACATCACCCTTAGCCGGCGCACTAACAATGTTGGTTTTTGGCCTTATTACTATTCCCCCTGTGGCTAGTGCCGGTGTTTTTGCTGGCAAGTTACGCCACTTACGCGAAGGGGTAGGCCGCCCCATTGCACTACTGTTGGTGCTACTAGTGGCCGGTGTATTTTTCTATCAAGCCTTTGCCCATCACCACCATGATGACCATGGCACTCACGGTGCCCACGGTGCCCACCAAGAACAACACAGTACACATGAATAGCTGGCAAATACGCCAATTATTTAACATGGATTGCATAAACGCCATGCGCTAGCATAAAGGCCTCATCCACGAGGCCTTAACCATGCACGCTAAACTGAACCAAACCCCACAAGGTTTATACCAACTAACGGCGCCTGTTAGCCGCGAGGAGTTTATTGCGCTAGCTGCGTCTTTGCTACAGGCACAGTTAAAAGGCCCCTTGCTTAATAGCACCAACACTGTTGGCCAGTATTTGCAGCTGCGGCTAAGCAACCCCGCTAAAGAGAACTGCGCCGCACTACTACTGGATGCCAACATGCACTTACTGCAGTATGTAGCACTATCTGAAGGCACCCTGAATAACAACATTGTGTACCCACGAGAAATTGCTAAATTAGCCCTTGAACACCACGCTACAGCGGTAATTTTCAGCCACAACCACCCCTCTGGCAGCCTTACTCCTAGCACCGACGACCTACAACTCACCTTTGCGTTGCATAGCGCCCTTGCCGTGCTAGACATTACACTGCTCGATCACTTTATCGTAAGCCATGAAGGTTTCATGAGTTTTGCCGAAACCGGCCTGCTGTAGCACACCTTTGTAGATGGTGAACACAAAAGGCATAATGGCCGCCCCCTTTACTATTACAGGATGGCTACCATGTCTGAACTCGTTCGGCCGCAACTTTCTTTACCAGAAGGGCACAATAAAGTATTGCTTCATTCTTGCTGCGCTCCTTGTTCAGGCGAAGTGATGGAAGCCATTACCGCTTCAGGTATCGATTACACGATTTTTTTCTATAACCCTAATATTCACCCAGAAAAAGAGTATTTACTGCGCAAAGAAGAAAACATCCGCTTTGCCGAACAACACAACGTGCCATTTGTGGACGCGGACTATGATCGTGACAACTGGTTTGAACGTGCCAAAGGCATGGAGGACGAACCTGAACGTGGTATTCGCTGCACCATGTGCTTTGATATGCGTTTTGAACGCACGGCCTTGTATGCCTATGAAAACGGCTTTAGCGTAATTAGTAGCTCGCTTGGCATTTCACGATGGAAGAATATGCAGCAAATTAACGATTGCGGCCACCGTGCTGCGGGCCGCTATCCAGGCATGCACTATTGGGACTACAACTGGCGCAAGGGCGGCGGCAGCGCCCGCATGATCGAAATCAGCAAACGTGAACGTTTCTACCAACAAGAATACTGTGGCTGCGTTTACTCACTGCGCGACACCAACCGCTGGCGTATGGCCAACGGCCGCGATCGCATTAAGCTTGGGGTAAAATTCTACTCAGAAATCCAATCTGATTAGCCCAATACCACAGGCACCTCTTCCACTAAACTAATTTCCTCTGGGGTGATGTGTGCTTTTAATGCATGCACTTTCACCCCTACTTCCACCGCTTGGCGCAAAAGTGCCGCATAATCAGGGTCGATCTGCTCAGCAGGGCGCACCTCGGTGGCCCCTGTGTGTTGCACACAATAAATTAACCCCGCTTGGCCACCGGCCGCCACAATATCAGTGAGGGTTTGTACATGTTTTTGCCCCCGCGTAGTTACTGCATCAGGAAAATACATTACACCGGTGTCTGCCTCTTCTGCACTTGGCCCGAGGGTGACATTTTTCACCTCTAAAAAAATAGCCGTGTCTTCTTCACCCACTGCAAAGTCAAAACGGCTATCGCCCCACCTCACCTCACGGCGAATAGGTAAACCTGCATAATCAGCCAACATGCCTTCTGCCAGGGCTTCCGCCACCAAATGATTTGCACGGTGGGTGTTAATGCCTGCCCAATGGCCGTGCGCCACTTGCACCGCTTCCCAGGTATGGCGCAGCTTGCGTTTAGGGTTATGGCTGTCGGAATACAACACCGCAGCGCCGGCCAGCAAACAGTTTTTCATCGAGCCCGTGTTGGGGCAGTGAATGGTAATGGTTTCCCCCTCAGGGGTTACCACATCAGCCATAAAACGTTTATAGCGTTTTACTAAGTTACCCATTAATAGGGGTTCATCTAATCGCATTGTTGCTCCAAAAATTTGCCGATTCGTGTGATGGCTTCCAATAAACGATCACTGGTGACTGTGTAAGCAATGCGCAGGTACGAACCCGGCCCATGCACGCTACCAAAATCGAGCCCTGGCGTAAGTGCAACCCCTGTGGCGGCAAGCAGTTCTGCACAAAACGCAAAACTATCAGAGGTATAACCACTCACATCCACATACAAGTAAAAGGCGCCTTCAGGCTCACCCGTTACACGCCAACCAAGGGTTGGCAGCTCTTGCAACAAAAGCTCTCGCCGTGCCAAAAGCTCTCCTCGGCGGCGTTCTAATTCTATTTGCACAGTGGGCTTAAACGCCGCTAGGGCGGCATATTGTGATAACGTGGGCGGCGCTAAAAAAAAGTTTTGCGCCATGCGTTCCACATCCGCAAGCATGCTTTCTGGTACCACCATCCAACCTAAGCGCCACCCCGTCATGCCAAAAAACTTACTAAAGCTATTAATCACAATAACATTGTCATTCAGTGTCGCAGCGCTCCAGGGCTTACTTACGGATAAGCCTTGGTAAATCTCATCCATCAGCAAAAAACCATTTTTCTGTGCGGCAAAGTTTGCAATAGCTGTAATTTCGGTACGTGGCAGCATAGCCCCCGTGGGGTTATCTGGTGATGCCAACAACACACCTTTGGTGTATTGTTGCCAGGCTGCCGCAACACTCTCTGCCGTAACAGCCCAAGCTTGTGTTGCTTCCCGCTGCAACACCTGCGGTGTAGCACTAACTAGCTCCACAAAATGACGGTTACATGGGTAACCTGGGTCTGTCACTAACACACCATCGCCAGGGCCCACGGTAGCTGCCAGCGCCAACTGCAAGGCCCCAGAACCACCAGGGGTGAGCACAATACGCTGCCATGGCACCACCACAGCCAGCGTTTCCGCATAATAATTGCTAATTGCTTGGCGTAGCTCGGTGAGCCCTAACGCCGGCGTGTAACGGGTTTTGCCATCGGCCAGCGCCTGCTGCCCCGCTGCTACAATCTCTGTGGGCGTGGCAAAGTCAGGTTCGCCAATACCAAGATGGATCACATCAACGCCTTGTTGTTCAAGTTCTGCTGCTTGCTGCACCAAACTCATCACATGGAACGGTGCTATCGCAGCACAACGCTCCGCCCTAGGTACACCTGTGTCTTTCATGTTTACCTCAATTTGCTGCGGCCACTTACTGCCCATACTTTTATCGCCGCCATCCTAACGAAACTTGCAGCAAAATGTAGCAGTTAATCAACAATGTGCTAGGATTACGCGCCTAACCAAAGTAGCCCAAAATTGCCAAAGACGCCTATTTCGGTTATGTAATAAGAATAAGGTTTACGCTCGTTGCCTGTTTAACAACGGGTAACGATTCAAGCCATCAAAGAAAGTGAACATAGCGATGACGACCTCTAAAGAAAAATCCACATTAATTTTTGGCATTCCTCCTTACCAAGAACAGGAAGGCGAGGAATACATGAATGAACAGCAGTACACCCACTTCCGCCAAATCTTGTCCGCTTGGCGCCAGGAGCTCGTAGAGGAAGCTGGCCGTACCGTTTCGCACTTACAAGACGAGGCCGCCAACCTACCAGACCCAGCAGACCGAGCAACGCAAGAGGAAGAATTTGCGCTAGAGCTTCGCACTCGCGATCGCGAACGCAAACTGCTAAAACGCATCAATGCCACGCTTGAAAAAATTGATTCTGGTGATTATGGCTACTGCGACACCTGCGGCATTGAGATTGGCTTGCGCCGTCTTGAAGCACGCCCCACCGCAGAGCTATGCATTGACTGTAAAGAGTTGGCCGAAATCAAGGAAAAACAAATCGCAGGATAACACCGTAAGTGCTGCAGCTATCAGCAGCACTTACCATTTACCAAGGAGCCACCTATGCAAGCCAACCGCCTTATAACAGTAGTAACTACAGGCGCGTTTTTGCTCTCCCCACTATTACTTAGTTGGTGGGAAGAAAGTGGCCACCTTTGGTACCGCCCTTACATTATCTGGTTGTTTATTATCGTCATTAGTGCCTGGGTTAGTATCCAGCGAGCACCCTATGACATTTAGCCTCACCACTGTGCTCGTTGTTGCGGGCGGTTACCTCCTATTTCTTTTCCTCGTTGCTTGGCTAACCAACACTGGCCGCATTCCTAGCACAATTGTGCGCCACCCTGCCGTGTATATTTTATCCATGGGAGTATACGCTAGCGCCTGGGCCCTCTATGGCAGCATAGGTTACGCCCAACAACATGGCTTTAACTTTTTATCCTATTTTTTAGGCATCTCGGGGGTTTTTTTCTTAGCACCTGCATTGCTGGTGCCTTTACTACGCCTAACCACCACCCACCAACTTAGCTCTTTAGCTGATGTATTTGCCTTCCGTTATCGCAGCCCTGCAGCAGGCGCCGCCACCGCCTTGTTAATGCTAATTGGCACCCTACCCTTACTCGCCATGCAAATTAAAGCCATCGCAGATTCCTTACAGCTGCTTACGGGCGCCACAAACACAGCTAACTTAGCCCTTTGGTTTTGCTGCCTGATTGCTTTATTCACCATCTTATTTGGTGCACGCCACTCTGCAGTGCGCGACAAGCACGAAGGGCTTGTTATGGCCATTGCTGCCGAATCTATACTTAAACTTATATGTTTTTCTGCGCTTACTTATTTAAGTGTGCGCGGTGTATTTGGTGGGTTAGGTGGCTTGCAAGAGTGGCTCAGCAATAACCCCGAACAAATCACGCAACTTTATCAGCCACTCGAGAGCGGCGCATGGCACCCCGTTATTTTGGCCTTCTTTATTGCCACCTTACTTATGCCGCACCTGTTTCATATGGCGTTCACCGAAAACATTAACCCTCAAGCGTTGCAAGCAGCCACTTGGGGGGTGCCATTATTTATGTTTTTCTTTGCCTTATGCATTCCCTTTATTTTATTTGCTGGCAATGCTGCACAAGTAGGTACTATTGGTGGGCAATTTTTCCTAGCTGTAGGTGTGCAACAAAGCGCCACTGCTGCCATGTTGGCTTACCTTGCAGGGCTTTCCGCAGCCAGCGGCATGCTCATTGTGGCCACCATCGCCCTTTCCTCCATGATGCTTAACCACTAAATGGTACCTGCGCGCAGTAACCGTTTCGATAACCGCCTGTATCATTGGCTATTATGGGCTCGGCGCGCGCTCATTATCGGCGTGCTTATTTTAGCTTATGCCTTTTACCTAAGCGCGGGCGAAGAAAAAACCCTGATTGAGCTTGGCGTACTAGGCTTCGTAGCGTTACTGCAGTTCACTCCAGGCCTAATTGCAACCCTCTATTGGACAAGCGGCAATAGGCTGGGCTTGTTTGCAGGGTTACTGGTGGGCTTCTTTATTTGGTTTGTTGGCCTGCTTACGCCAACACTGCTGCCACAGCTGCCATTACATCCACTGCTTGAAATGCTTGGCCTTACCCACCCAGAACCACTAGGGCAGTGGTATAAAATTGCCACAGTAACTGTCTTGGCCAACTCTATAGTGTTCGCCGTGGTATCTGCATTCAGCACTAGCTCGCTGGCTGAAAAAAGTGCCGCTAAGGCGTGCGTAATCGATAGCTTGAAGCGCTCTTTTCGTTGGAAATTAGAGGCCAGCAACGCCCAGGAAATGTTGCAATCACTTAGCAAAGCCCTAGGTGCAGAAACCGCCGAACGCGAATTTAACCTAGCCTTAACAGATTTACAGTTCAGCATGGAGGAAAACCGCCCTTATGCCCTTAGGCGGCTACGCGACCAAATCGAAACCAACTTATCCGGCCTCCTTGGGCCCTCGGTGGCACACGATATTGTGAGTAAGCAATTTCCTTACTTGCCCGATGCTGACAGCAACACAAGCAATGAAGACTATCAATTGATTGAAGCACGCATGGAACTGTATCGTGACCGCCTCTCTGGTTTAGCCGCCGAATTAGATAGCCTTCGCCGTTTTCATCGGCAAACCTTACTTGAATTACCCATGGGTGTAATTTCACTTGGCGCAGATGGTGAAATAATTGGTTGGAACCATGCCATGGAAACACTAACAGGCGTGCCAGCAACACAAACCATTGGCTCACGTTTAAGCACCCTACCTAGCCCATGGCAATCACTATTACATGCTTTCGCCACGGGTGATGCCACCCACCAACACCAAACTGAAGTGCAGCTAAGCCAACAATTGCGCTGGTTTAACCTGCACAAATCACACTTGCGTGGTGCCAGCCCCCAAACCAACGACGGCCAAGTGATTGTGATGGAAGACGTCACTGATATTCACACCTTGGAAATGCGCTTAAACCACGCAGAGCGGCTGGCTTCTATTGGCCGTTTAGCCGCAGGCGTAGCGCATGAGGTGGGCAATCCTGTCACGGCCATTGCGTGCTTAGCACAAAACCTGCAGCATGAAAGTAGTATTAACGAAATGCAGCACTCGGCAGAACAAATCATTACTCAAACCGACCGCATTAGCCGCATCGTTGAATCCTTAATGGCCTATAGCCATGGTGGTGGTACCACTCAAGCCCACATCCAATCGCCGGTGGTAATTGCCGAAGCTGTACAGGAAGCCATTGATTTGCTGTTGCTTGATCCTAAGCGCCAAGCATACCAGTTCAACAATCTGTGCCACCCTGGCCACCAAGTAAAAGGGGATGGGCAGAAAATCCTACAGGTATTTGTCAATCTTTTAGCCAACGCCGCCGACGCCAGTGCAGCAGGCGCGCCGATTACCATTGCTACTAAGGCAACCGAAGGCTATATCGAGGTGGTGATTGAAGACCAAGGCCACGGCATTCCACAGCAATTGCTGAAAGTACTATTTGAACCCTTTGTAACAAGCAAAGAGGTGGGCCGCGGCACGGGCCTTGGGTTAGCACTGGTTTATAGTATTATTGAGGATCATTTCGGCACTATTCGCGCGGAAAGCCCCATTCAAGGCAACATCGGCACGCGCTTTATCATCACGTTGCCGCAGTTTACGATAGCAGTGGACGATGACGCTTAATTTCAGTTAACAGGGCCATACATGAGCAATATATTAATTGTTGAAGATGAACCTATTATCCGTACAGCCTTGCGCAAGCTATTGGAACGGCACGAGTACACAATAACAGAAGTGGAATCTGTGGAAGATGCACAAGCCCAAGACCTCTCTTCATTTGCCCTTATTATTAGCGACTTACGTTTACCCGGCGCCCCTGGCAGCGACCTCATTAGCCTAGCATCCCCCACGCCAGTGCTCATAATGACGAGCTACGCAGGCTTGAAATCAGCTGTAGACGTTATGCGCGATGGTGCCATCGATTATATTCCAAAGCCTTTCGACCATAACGAAATGGTGTCTACGGTAAAACGCATACTAGATAAAACAGCGCCACAGCGCCGCCCCATGACAAGGCCCGCCCACACAGCGGCACCACGTGCGCCGCAACAACAAAAAGGAAGCGCTTTATTAGGGGCGTCCAGTGCGGTTGCTAACATTCTCAAACAAGCGGAGCGAGTGGCAAAAGTAGACACACCCGTGCTGATTCTTGGGGAAGCAAGTACCGGCAAAAAACTGCTAGCTGAACATATTCATGCCAACAGCACACGCAAACAAGCACCTATGGTGGTAGTGAATTGCGCCACCCTCACCGCCATCGAGCAGGAAATAGAATTATTTGGCTGCGAAGCTGGCGAGCTATCCGGCGCCACAGAAGATAAGGACGGTTTGGTGCAACAAGCCCACGGCGGCACCTTGCTACTATCAAAAATTGAAGCACTCAGCGACAGCGCCCAAGGGCGTTTATTGCGCTTGCTTGAAAGCGGCAACGCCACGCCTGTGGGCGGCATTCACAGCACGCCTGTTGATGTGCGCCTAATTGCCACCACCAGTACTGAGCTCGCCGATGCCGTGACAGAACACACTTTCCGGCAAGATCTATATTACCGCTTAAACGTGGTGCCACTGACTATGCCGCCGCTACGCGAACGCACCGAAGATATCGCTGGTTTTGCAGAATCCTTGCTTGCCGAGCTTTGCAATATCCATCAACGTGAAAACCTTGCACTCAGTAAAGAAGCACAAGAGGCTCTGCGTAAACACGCTTGGCCTGGCAATTTCCAAGAGCTAAAAAATGCCATAGAACGCGCCATTATCTTCACCGAAGACAACAGCAAGGTGAGCGTCGGCGCTCTTGCGCTGAACACCGCTGCTGTTAAGCAAGAGAACAAAAGCGCGGGCTTTAGCACTGACCCTGATGAAGAACTTAGCCTTGAGGATTACTTCACCCGCTTTGTGCTTGAGAAACAAGACACCATGACAGAAACAGAACTGGCGCAAAAACTGGGCATCAGCAGGAAAAGTTTATGGGAACGGCGCCAACGATTAGGCATTCCTCGTTCGCGAGGTACTTAGCAAAAAACCATATTTCTAGCACAACAGCAGCGCAAGCATTCCCCTTGCGCTTTTTTTATGTGCGCTCACCCCACACAAAAACGTAACCCTGTTACCCAACTACACAGAAAAGGTAACAGCACTAGGATGCACAAATTTTTCAATCTGACAGGGAACTTTAAAAAACACCCTAAGCGCATGATTTAGAAAGGATTTTATTTTATATTGCAAAGAGAAAGGCAAATAGCCACTATAAACACATCGCCGCCAAACAATAACAACAAGGCGAAGAAGCTCAGAAAAGAATAATAAAAACATTAAGAGCTACGCAGTGAACATCGAACATGATGCTCAAAACAAAAAGCAGAGAATAAAAACAAACAATAATAATAACAGAATCAGCGCAAACTAGAAGGGGCCATCGAACATCGATGGCCCTTTTTTATTGCCGCTTTTTGCCATCAGCAAACGCTTGCAAGTGCTTGCAGAAGCGTTTCAAGGTAACATAGGCCACATTCGGCTTTTCTTAATAACAAGCGTTGATAAATGAACAATTACAGCACAACCAATTTCGTGCAATGGCTAAAGCGCCCCTTAGCGGCTGCTTATTCATTGCTACAACTTTTTACCAGCAAAAAGGCAAGCGCCATCTCTGCACACAGCCCAACAATTATTCCACGCGACCAACACAGCATCTCGCGTAAAAACCTTAGCCGCCCTGCCCTAAATGTACTGTATGGCTTGCACGAAGCGGGCTACGAAGCATATTTAGTGGGCGGCTGCTTACGCGATTTACTTACAGGAATACAGCCGAAAGATTACGACATCGTTACCAACGCACACCCAGAACAAGTAAAAAATGTATTTCGCCGTTCACGCATTATTGGCCGCCGCTTTCGTTTAGTGCATGTGTACTTTGGCCGCGAGATCATTGAGGTAGCCACGTTTCGCTCAAGCACAGCAGAGCATGAAGATACTGATAACTTAAGCCACAGTAAAAGCGGCCGCATACTACGCGACAACGCCTACGGCACCATCGAAAACGACGCCATCCGCCGCGATTTCACCATCAACGCCCTGTACTACAACATTAACGGCTTTACCCTGCACGATTTCACGAGCAGCATGCAAGATATTGAAGCTGGCATTATTCGGCTGATTGGCGACCCAGAAACCCGTTACCGTGAAGACCCAGTGCGCATGCTGCGCGCGGCCCGTTTTGCTGCAAAACTCGGCTTTACTATCGAACCTAGCACCTTGGCACCCATCAAACCGCTGGCGCATTTAATGCAACAAATTCCACCTGCGCGTTTGTTTGAAGAAACCAACAAGTTATTTCTTAGCGGCCATGGGGTAAAATCTTTAACCGCTTTACGCGAATATGATTTATTTAAAACGCTTTTCCCTGCGGCAAACAAACACTTACTCAACGATCAATCATCATTCCCTGCATTGCTTGAACATGCGCTAGCCAACACAGATGATCGCATTCAAGATGGCCGCCCGGTAACACCAGCATTTTTATTTGCCGTGATCATGTGGCCCGAAGTGCTACGCCGGCAAAAAGATAAATTAAAAGCCGGTTTGCCAGCAGTGGTGGCAGTCACCCAAGCCGCCAGTGAAACCATTAGCGAACAAGTACAAACGATTGCCATCCCCCGCCGCTTTAGCAACATGGTACGTGAAATTTGGGAATTACAAGAGCGCTTACCACGCCGCCAAGGCCAGCGCGCTTTTCGTTTACTAACACACCCTCGTTTTCGAGCCGCCTATGATTTTCTGTTACTGCGCGAACAAGCAGGCGAGATACCAGTAGGCCTTGGCGATTGGTGGACCACCTTTCAAACAGCTCAAGAAAACGAACGCAAGGCTATGGTGGCGGCTTTACGCAATCCCCGCCCACGCCAACGGCGCCGCAAGCCAAAGGCTAAACCATCATGACAGGCGCCATTGCTTTTATTGGCCTTGGCAGCAACCTAGAAAACCCAGCAGAACAGCTTAGAAAGGCACTGCAAGCCCTGCACCAACTACCAACAACACAGTTGCTGCTAAGCTCTAGTTTGTACAGTAGCGCCCCCATTGGCCCACAGGACCAACCTACATTTATTAATGCCGTGGCCCAACTGCACACACAGCTTGCGCCAATTGCGCTACTTAATGCGCTACAGGCCATTGAAAATACTGCTGGCCGAGTAAGAACACGCCACTGGGGCGAACGCACCCTTGATTTAGACATTTTGCTTTACGGTGATCAGCACATTAGCTTGCCGCGTTTGCAGGTGCCCCACCCTCATATGCGCCATCGGCGTTTTGTTTTGCAGCCGCTGTTAGAAATAGCTCCCACAATACATTTGCCAAACAGCATGCCACTGCAGCAAAGCCTTGCAGCCACCCACGAGCAAGAAATTTGGCCACACAGTAAGGTAGACTTAGCGGCTTTACTCAGCATTTAGTATCGCCAAGCACTTAACGAATCATTACACTGCTGCCTATTATTTGCCGATGCTATGCTATTTTTGCCACGCGGCACGATGAAATAAACAAAGGAATTCCTTATGCAGGTAACCGTACGCACCCTACAGCAATACAAAGAAGAAGGACGTAAATTTTCTGCGCTTACCGCCTACGATGCCACTTTCGCACACCAAGTAAGTGCTGCTGGCATCGACGTTATTTTAGTGGGCGATTCCCTCGGCATGGTACTGCAAGGGCACGACAGCACGGTGCCCGTCACCGTAGAACACATGGCTTACCACACCGCTGCCGTGGCCCGCGGCAACCAAGGCAGCCTAATTATGGCTGACCTCCCCTTTATGGGGGCCGCCACCATGGAACGCGCCCTCGATGCAGCACACGCGTTAATGGCTGCTGGCGCGAACATGATTAAAGTGGAAGGTGGCGCCTGGCTTGCCGACACCGTGATGCAATACAAACGCAATGGTATTTCTGTTTGTGTGCACATGGGGCTCACACCACAATTTGTTAACGCTTTTGGCGGCTTTCGTGTGCAAGGCCGCGCTGAAGATGACGCACAGCGCCTCATTAGCGAAGCGCAAACGCTTGTGGCTGCCGGAGCCGATGTTATTTTATTAGAGTGTGTGCCACGAGCTACTACCCAGCGCATTATCGCCGCAGTATCCGTGCCTGTGATCGGCATTGGCGCTGGCCCTGAATGCGATGGCCAAGTACTAGTGATGCATGATGCTCTAGGTTTTACCCCCACCCGAGTGCCGCGCTTTGTGCACAATTTTATGGCCAACAGCAACGGTGATATCGCCACGGCATTAAAAGCCTACGATAGCGCTGTGAAGGATGGCACTTTCCCCGCCGATGAACATTGCTTCTAAACACCATGAAAACTGTACACCTAATCAATGATGTAAGAAGCCAAGTTAACACTTGGCAACAAGCAGGTTTAAGTATTGGCTTTGTGCCCACTATGGGCAACCTGCACGCAGGGCACATGCGTTTGGTTGATGCCGCCAAGCAACAGTGCGACAAAGTAGTGGTAAGTGTATTTGTAAACCCCACTCAGTTTGGCCCTAATGAAGACTTCGATACCTATCCGCGTACCCTAAGTGCAGACCAAACACTATTGGTGAAGCATAACGCAGACTTGCTATTCGCCCCCAGCACCAATGAGATGTACCCACAAGACACCTACACTTGGGTTGAAGTAGAGCACCTAGGTGATCGTTTGTGCGGGGCGAACCGCCCTGGGCACTTCCGCGGGGTAACCACCGTGGTAAGCAAGTTGCTACATATTGTTACGCCAGATTACGCTTTTTTTGGCGAAAAAGACTTCCAACAACTCGCCATCATCAAACGCATGGCAGCCGACCAGCTTTTTGCCGCCCGCATTATTGGCGTACCCACTGAGCGTGAGGCTTCGGGTTTAGCGCTTAGTTCACGCAATGGCTATTTAAACGAAACCGAAAAAAACCAAGCCCTGCATATTTATCAGCAACTTAAGCAGGCGCAAACAGCCATAGCAGGGGGCAACCGCGACTACGCCACACTCAGCAAACACGCCACCGAGCAGCTAACCCGAGCAGGTTTTGTGGTGGATTACTTTGCCATTGTTGATGCAATCGATTTAAGCCCTGCCACCGAAGGCAGCACAGAGCTGCGGATCTTAACGGCAGCACGCCTTGGTAATACACGATTGATAGACAACATAAGCTGCACAATTGTACAGAACTGACGATTCAGGCATACTTAACCGCCATTTAGTTATGACCACATTGTAAAACATAGAATCGGTCTGTGTTGTTAATCATGGGTGCTTACACCCACCCCCCATTGGGAAGATTTAAGAGGTATTCATCATGCAGTGCACCATGCTGAAAGCTAAGTTGCATCAGGCGCGTGTTACCCACGCAGAGCTCGAGTATGAAGGCTCCTGCGCCATCGACGGTAACCTGCTAGATATGTCTGGCATTTTAGAATTTGAGCAAATTCAAATTTACAACCTTGATAATGGTAAGCGTTTCACCACTTACGCCATCCGCGCCGAAGAAGGCTCGCGCATGATCTCGGTAAACGGTGCTGCCGCCTATCAAGCCGAGCCAGGCGACCGCGTGATTATCTGTGCTTACGCCAATTACGACAGCGCTGAGCTTATGAGCTACGAACCTCGCCTAATCTACCTTGCCGAAGGTAACGAGGTAAAAGGCAGCAGCAACGCCATTCCTGTGCAAGTTGCCTAATTTTACAAGCACCACTAGCCCTTAGTGGTGCTACTTCTCTATCATTCCGGTAAACTTTTTACACCACCTGCCATGCTGCAGCCGTGGTGGCCTTTTGTTTTCTACAAATAAAGCAAATCGCCGTTTTTCATGGCACCAAAGCAAGGAGAACCAATGTCAGAATTCATTGCATATTATGAGCAAATGATGGGTTATTTTTCTGCATACCCGAAACTCCACACCAGCGTAGCCCTACTTGTTCTTGTGGCCGTAGCTTTTATCGCTAATTGGCTAGCAAAACACGTGGTGCTGCGCATGCTGCGCCGCTTTGTGGGCAAAAAAATTGGCCGCAACAACCAGCAAACGCTCAACCTTCCTATTGCCTCTCGGTTGGCTAATATTATTCCAGCACTGGTGATTACTGGCGGCATTCTCACCGTGCCACACCTTTCTGAAACCACCGTGCATATTGTGCAAAACGTATCGCGTGCCTTTATCACCCTCACCATTGCCGTTGCTGCAGGGCACATTTTTGACTACGCCAACTTGCTATATTTGCGCCGCCCTGGTGCTCATAACAAACCCATTAAAGGCTATTTACAGCTCGGTAAATTAATTATTTATCTTATTGCTGTTGTTTTAGTAATCTCTATTTTAATCGACAGAAACCCACTTATCCTATTATCTGGCTTAGGCGCCATGGCTGCGGTGCTGATGTTGATTTTCCAAGACACCATCCTCTCGTTGGTGGCAAGCGTACAAATAAGCTCGAACAACTCTGTGCGTGTGGGTGACTGGCTCGAAATGCCACAAATGAATGCCGATGGTGATGTAATTGATATTGCCTTACACACGGTTACCGTGCAGAACTTTGACAAAACCTTAACTGTATTCCCTACCAAGAACTTAGTTAGCCAATCCTTTAAAAACTGGCGCGGCATGCAAGAAGCTGGCGCCCGCCGCATTAAGCGCTCACTATTGCTCGATCAAAATAGCGTGCGCTTTTTAACTGATGAGGAAATTGAACGCCTTAAACAATTGGCACCGTTATCGGGCTATTTAGACGACAAACTAACGGATATTTCAGAATGGAACCAACAGCTTGCCGCCAAAGGCAAAGGAACTATTAACTTTCGCCGTATGACGAATTTAGGCACATTCCGCGCCTATGCTAACCATTATCTGCAAACTAACCCCTACATCCATAAAGATTTCACCGCCATGGTGCGCCAACTGCAGCCCGAGCCCACTGGCATTCCTTTAGAGTTGTACTGCTTTAGCAACCGCATTGCTTGGGTGGAGTACGAAAATATCCAAGCCGATATTTTCGACCACCTACTGGCTATTTTGCCTGAATTTGGCTTGCGCGTGGTGCAACAACCCACTGGCGCTGATCTACACGATCTTGCCATCGCCATCCGCAACAGCACTAAACCCCTTTAAGCCAACGCGCTGCGTGAGCCTACTGGGGCTTGCGCAGCCACACCATGCTCCACAGCACTAAACCTGTGCCACCTAGCTGAAGCACGGTAATCGGTTCGCCCAAAAACACATTCGCCAAAAACAACACCGACACAGGCCCCACTAAACCCACCTGTGCAGTTAACGGCGCGCCTATTCGCTCCACCGCCCACATCACCATAAAAGTAGGCACCGCGGTGTTGGCCCAAGCGTGCAGTAGTGATAATGCATACACTTTATTGCTTTGCCACAGCCCTTGCGTGCCCTCCACCACAAAAAAATGCAGCAATATAAATAAGCTCGACACACTCATGGCATAGGCCACTAAACGCGTAGAACCAATTTTTTTTAGCAACTCACCAGAACTAACAATATAAACCGAGTAAGAAATGGAAGACCCCAGCACTAATAAGGCGCCTAGGCTTACGTTATCGCCGCTAAAGGATAGATCTTGCAGAAACACCATGCCTACCCCCGCATAGGCACACAGCAGCGCAAGCCACTGCTTAGCCGCAATGCGTGTACGCAAAAAAATAGCAGTGAATAAAATAATAAAAGTGGGCGATAAAAAAAGAATCAGCCGCTCAAGGCTGGCGGAGATATATTGCAAACCAAGAAAATCTAAATAACTAGCTAGGTAATAGCCAATAAAGCCTAGCAGCACCACTTGCCCACGCTGTAAATGGCTTAGCGCACGCTCTTGGCCACGGCGCACACGCCACATATAAAACACTGCTACCACAGCAAAAATGGGCAACGACAGCAGCATACGGAAACCAATCACTTCTAAGGCATTAGTGCCTTCTAGGTACAATAATTTAGCCACCACGGCTTTCGCAGAGAACAACATTGCGCCCACCGCTGCTAGGGCAAAACCCACCGCATAGGAACGCTGTTGCGCCATCACCTAACCTCCTAGCAAATAAAAACGCCACCTAATAAGGTGGCGTTTTCTTAACAACGAAATAGTTACTCTTCGCTGTTTTCTTCTGCAACCGCTTTCATAGAAAGCTTAATGCGGCCACGCTGGTCTACATCAAGCACTTTCACCTTGATCATATCGCCTTCGTTCACATAGTCCGTTACTTTCTCCACGCGCTCTTGGGCAATTTGAGAAATATGTAACAAGCCTTCTGTGCCAGGAATAATTTCAACGAAAGCACCGAAATCAACTGTGCGCGTTACTTTACCATCATAAATAACGCCCACTTCAGGCTCTGCTGTAATAGCTTCGATCTTATTTTGTGCAGCTTCTGCCAACTCACGAGTTTCAGCGTACACCTTCACTTCGCCGTTATCGTTAATATCAATATTGGCACTGAATTCTTCAGTAAGGGCACGGATGGTTGCGCCGCCTTTACCAATCACGTCGCGGATCTTATCAGGGTTAATGGTCATGGTAATGAGCGTTGGCGCGTTGTCAGACACTTCTTTGCGCGACTCGCTAAGCACCTTGTTCATTTCACCAAGAATATGCAGGCGGCCTTCACGGGCTTGCTCAAGGGCCTTTTCCATAATTTCTTCGGTGATACCCTGGATTTTAATATCCATTTGCAGTGCGGTAACACCGTTTTCGGTACCTGCCACTTTAAAGTCCATGTCGCCTAGGTGGTCTTCATCGCCCAAAATATCCGACAAGATAGCGTAGTTATCGCCTTCTTTTACTAGGCCCATGGCAATACCAGCCACAGGGGCCTTAATGGGCACACCAGCATCCATTAAAGAAAGCGACGCACCACACACAGAAGCCATGGAAGAGGAACCATTAGATTCGGTGATTTCAGACACCACACGAATGGCATAGGGGAAATCATCCTGGCTTGGTAGCACCGCCTCAATACCACGGCGCGCTAAGTTACCATGGCCAATCTCGCGGCGCTTGGGTGAGCCCACCATACCAGTTTCACCCACACAATAAGGGGGGAAGTTGTAGTGCAACATGAAAGGCTCGTTACGCGATCCTTCAAGGGCATCGATCAATTGCGCATCACGCTGCCCACCTAGGGTTGCCACCACAATCGCTTGGGTTTCACCACGGGTGAACACAGTGCTACCGTGTGCTTTTGGCAAGTTAGAAACGGCCACGTGGATGGGGCGCACCTGGTTAGGTGTACGGCCATCAATGCGAGACTGTGTGGTAACCACAGCCTTACGCACCACTTCGCTTTCTAGGCGGCCAAACAAGTTGCTTACTTCGCTTACACTTGGGCCTTCTTCAGCGCTAAACGTTTCCACGCAAGCTTTACGTAGCTCATTCACTTTGTTATTGCGCTGCTGCTTGTTGGTAATGGTGTAGGCTTCGCCTAACGCAGCTTGGTACTCTGCCTGAATTTTAGTTAACAACTCTTCGTTTACTGCAGGCGCCTGCCAATCCCAACGTGGCTTACCTGCCTCTTGAGCAAGTTCGTTAATGGCATTAATCGCCGCTTGCAGCTCTTGGTGGCCATACAGCACGGCACCGAGCATTTGGTCTTCGGTGAGTTCACTGGCAACCGATTCAACCATTAACACCGCATCTTGGGTGCCTGCCACCACAAGGTCGAGGCTCGATTTCTCTAGCGCTTCGTAACCTGGGTTAAGCACATACATGCCATCAATAAAACCAACGCGCGCAGCACCAAGTGGGCCGGCAAACGGAATGCCTGAAATGGCTAACGCCGCAGATGCACCAAGTAAGGAAAGAATATCTGGGTTGGTGTCTTTATCTGCCGACATAACCGTGGCAATAATTTGCACTTCGTTCAAAAAGCCCTCAGGAAAAAGAGGACGAATGGGACGGTCGATTAAACGACATGTTAAAGTTTCTTTTTCTGAAGGGCGGCCTTCACGCTTAAAAAAACCTCCAGGGATACGGCCCGCAGCATAGGTTCTTTCTTGGTAGTTAACCGTTAACGGGAAAAAATCCTTATTGGGATCGGCTTCTTTTTTGCCTACTACAGTAACCAAAACGGCGGTTTCGCCCATAGAGGCCATTACCGCACCAGTGGCTTGGCGTGCGTAGTGGCCGGTTTCTAACACGACTTTTTCGCCGCCAAACTGAAATTCTTTACGAACAACATTAAACATATTTTCTTCTCTTCTTCTCACAATACACGCCAGCCAATGCTGGCATACCGACAACAGTGGGGCATTTATCAACAAGCAAAAACAACAGAAGCCCGTAACTAACGGGCTTCTGTTTATTTCTTAATAAACGCTCACCAACACTTTTAGCGGCGTAAGCCTAAACGGCTAATTAGCTCTTGGTAACGGCCTAAATCTTTTTTCATTAGGTAATCAAGAAGCTTACGGCGCTGGTTTACCATGCGAATTAAACCGCGACGACCGTGGTGGTCTTTGCTGTGATCCTTAAAGTGTGCCTGCAGGCTATTAATGTTGGCTGTTAACAACGCCACCTGCACCTCAGGCGAACCTGTATCGCCTTCTGCGCGGCCATACTCTTTAACGATTTCAGCTTTTTGTGCAACAGTTAGTGCCATGATATTTCTCCAAATATGCCAAATGTGAGGTCGATAGCCACGCATATTTATAGCTATCGTCTCGTGTTATTGCATTACGCTTTCGCTGCTAATAAGCGGCGAGGTGCAATCATACCATCATCCTGCACCTCTCCGACACCTAAAAATTCATTTTCTTCGCTCGCATAAAGGCGCACCCAACCCTCTGTGGGCCTCTCTGTTGCCATTACCGGTTGCCCTTGGCGCACATAGTAGCTTGCATCGGGCCCCAGCATCACTGCGGGCCAATCGCGCACCGCCGCATCAATGGGCAGTAATAATGCATCTAGGGCGGCAAAATCACCTTCTTGCTTAATGGCGCCCAAATCATCCATGGTGAACATTTGGTCTTCTTGGAACGGCCCAACTGCTGTGCGATGCAGCGCAGTTACGTGGCCACCACAACCTAATTTGGCACCCACATCTTCCACTAAACTGCGTACGTAGGTGCCTTTTGAGCATGCCACGTGAAAACGCAGTTCATCGCCATTAATAGCGATATCGCTAATGCTATAAATGGTAACAGGGCGTGGTTTTCGCTCCACCACCTTGCCTTCACGCGCTAATTTATATAGCGGTTGGCCTTCATGTTTAATAGCCGAGTACATGGAAGGGATTTGTTCAATGGGGCCTAAAAACGACAGCAGTGCCGCTTCAATTTCTGCTGCGCTAGCGGTAACAGGCTTGCTTTCCACCACCTCGCCGTCGGCATCACCCGTTTCTGTGGTAACGCCGAGTTTAGCCGTTACGGCATAGCTTTTATCGGCGTCTAGCAAGAATTGGCTGAACTTGGTGGCTTCACCAAAACACAAGGGCAACATGCCTGTGGCCAATGGGTCTAAGCTGCCTGTGTGGCCAGCTTTGGCACCAGCTAACAAGCGTTTTGCCACTTGCAACGCACCATTACTGGTAACACCGGTGGATTTATTGAGCAGTAAAATGCCGTGAATATCACGTCCTCGTGGGCGTCTAGCCATGCTACGTGAGCTCTCCTAAAACAGTGTCTCTATTCGTCTTCGTCGTCGCCATCCACCAGCTGCTTGTCTGCCGCACGGGCTTCGGCAATCAATGCTGCCATGCGGCCAGCTTCTTCTGGCAAGTGATCGTAGTGAAAACGTAAACGGGGGGTTGTGCGCGTATTCAAATTTTTTGCTAAACAGCTGCGCAAAAAACCCGCAGCATTGTTTAGCACTTCTTCTGCCGACATACTTGCCGCTGCATCTTCACCAAGCAACGTAAAATAAATGTCGGCCCAACCTAGATCACGTGCCACCCGTACTTCTTGGATGGTGACCATGCCTAGGCGTGGGTCCTTCATTTCGAAGCGAATAAGGTGGGCCAATTCGCGCTGAATGTGGTCACTTATTCTGTCGGTACGCTGAAAGCCTGCAGGGCGGCGGTGGCGGCTCATCGTTATAGTGTCCTTGCTACTTCTTTCACTTCAAACACTTCGATCTTATCGCCCTCTTTCACGTCGTTGTAGCTCTTCACTGCCAAGCCACACTCAGTGCCACTGCGCACTTCGTTCACGTCGTCTTTAAAGCGGCGCAAAGATTCTAGCTCACCTTCGAAGATAACAATTTCGTCGCGCAATACACGGATAGGCAAGCTACGGCGCAGAACACCTTCCACAACCATACAACCGGCCACCGCGCCAAACTTGGAGGAGCGGAACACATCACGCACTTCCGCCACACCCACAATTTCTTCGCGACGCTCAGGCTCGAGCAAGCCACTAAGGGCTTTTTTCACATCGTCGATGAGTTCGTAAATAACACTGTAGTAGCGTAAATCAATGCCTTCTTGCTCGCACAGGCGGCGGGCCGAGGCATCGGCACGTACGTTAAAGCCAAGCAACACACCTTCAGAGGTGATTGCTAAGTTAACGTCGGATTCGTTAATCGCACCTACACCACCCGACACAATGCTCACTTTCACTTCATCAGTATTCAGATCTGTTAGGGCACCGATAAGGGCCTCTAAGGTGCCACGAACGTCGGTTTTCAGAATGATGTTCACTACCCTGGCTTCTTTTTCGCCCATGGTTTCGAACAAGTTCTCAAGCTTAGAAGCTTGCGCACGCTTAAGTTTTAGCTCACGGCCACGTTCTTGGCGGAACTCAGCCACTTCGCGTGCTTTGCGCTCATCAGGCAACACTTGGAATGGCTCGCCTGATTCAGGAGCGCCATCAAGGCCCAAAATTTCCACTGGAATGGATGGCCCTGCTTCTTCAATAGGCTTACCGTTTTCATCCAACATGGCACGGTTACGGCCGAAGTGCGCGCCCACCAACATGGAATCGCCAATGCGCAAGCAACCTTCTTGTACCAACACCGAGGTAACGGGCCCGCGGCCACGCTCCACACGAGATTCGATCACCACACCACGAGCTGGGCCATCGGGAGCCGCCTCTAACTCAAGCAGCTCGGCTTGTAGCAGGATGTTATCGAGCAGATCATCAACACCTTCACCAGTGTGGGCTGACAAGGGCACAAACTGATGCTCACCACCCCATTCTTCAGAAATAATGCCAATTTGCGATAATTCACTACGCACGCGGTCTGGGTCTGCGGTGGGCTTATCCATTTTGTTGATGGCAATAATAATGGGCACATCTGAGGCTTTAGCGTGGTTAATAGCCTCTTCGGTTTGCGGCATCACGCCGTCGTCGGCAGCCACAACCACAACAACGATATCAGTGGCCTGAGCACCACGGGCACGCATAGCAGCAAACGCCGCGTGGCCTGGAGTATCAAGGAAACTGATCATGCCTTTATCGGTATTTACGTGGTAAGCACCGATATTCTGGGTAATACCACCAGCTTCGCCATCGGCCACTTGGGCGCGGCGGATGTAGTCGAGCAAAGAGGTTTTACCGTGGTCTACGTGGCCCATAATGGTTACCACAGGCGCACGGCGCTCTTTCGGCACATCGTACTGCACCAAGCTCGCTAAATCGTCTTCGTAGGTGGTTTCTTGGTCTTTTGCAGCAATGGGCTTATGGCCCATTTCTTCCACCACCAAAATGGCAGTTTCTTGGTCGAGTGATTGGTTTACCGTTACCATTTCGCCCATACCCATTAACGCACGGATCAGCTCTGCTGCCTTCACGTTCATGCGCTGCGCTAGATCGCCCACGGTAATATTTTCTGGAACTTCAACGTCGTATATCATTTTACCGGTTGGGCTCTTAAAGCCGTGTTCTTTATTCAACGTATTTCTCATTTGGCCATGGGCAACGTTGCCACGGCTTTGGCCGCCACGGCGACGGCGACGGCGAGTGGAGCGCTCTTCGGCCTGCCAGCTCGCTTCGAGTGCTTGGTTAACAATTTTCGAACCGCCTTCATCTTTTGGCTTATCTTTTTTGCTACCTGATTTCTTCTCTTCTTTCTTGCGCTGCTCAAGTTCTTCCGCTAAGCGGCGAGCTTCTTCTGCTGTTTTGCGTGCAGCTTCTTCCTCAGCCTTTTGACGGGCTTCGGCCTCTTGCTTGCGCAATGCTTCTTCAGCTTCTTTTGCTTGCTGCTCTGCTTTTTCGCGTGCTTTACGTTCGGCAGCTGTTTCTTTCTGGGCCGCCGCCTCTTGCTTGCGTTTTTCAGCCTCAGCTTTCTTGCGCTGCTCTTCCTCTGCTTTTTTACGCGCCGTTTCTGCAGCAGCTTGCTTGGCTTCTTCTTCTGCCTTTTTGCGCTGTTCTTCCTCGGCCGCTTTTTGGGCAGCTTCCTCGGCTGCAATGCGCTCTTGCTCTAAACGTTCCTGCTCTAAGCGCTCTTGTTCCGCCTTTTCCTGCTCATCAACTGCAGAGCGCTTCACATAAGTGCGCTTTTTACGCACTTCAACCGCAACTGTTTTCGCTTTACCTGAGGCACCAGTGGTGCGGATTGTGCTGCTGCTTTTGCGGCGCAAGGTAATTTGTTTCGGCTCGGCAGAGGAGGCACCTTGGGCACCACGCAGATGTGCCAACAGCTGCTGCTTTTGCTCTTCAGTCACCACATCATCTGCGCTGCTATGTGGCAGGCCGGCTTCCTTCATTTGGGTGATGAGCAAATCAGCTGGCATGCCGATGCTCTCTGCTAGTGTCTTAACGGTGGTGTCTACCATATTAAACCTTTCTCCTACTTACCCAGCTGCACACGAATTACATTGTTTAAGCCAAACAGCTAAACACTCGCCAGCCGGGTTTTCTATTCTTCAAACCAAGGGGCGCGCGCAATCATAATCAGTTCTGCGGCACGTTCTTCTGTCATCCCTTCGATATCGAGCAAATCATCCACCGCTTGTTCTGCCAAATCGTCCATTGTAACGATGTCTTTGGCCACGAGTTTGGCGGCTAGCTCGCGCGTCATGGTATCCATATTAAGAAGCTCGTCTGAAGGCTGACCATGTAACAAACGGCCTTCAGAAGCTAACGCACGGGTTAGAATGGCGTTATTAGCGCGCTGCCTGAGCACTTCAACGATTTCCTCATCGAAACCGTCAATTTCAAGCATTTCATCTACCGGTACGTAAGCCACTTCCTCTAACGTACTAAAGCCTTCTTCCACTAATATAGCGGCAACATCTTCATCCACATCAAGGTATTGAACAAAGGTATCGAAAGCTTGCTGGCTCTCTTGTTGATGTTTCTCGTTAGCTTCATCCACGGTCATCACGTTGAGTTCCCAACCGGTTAACTCAGAAGCTAAACGAATATTCTGGCCACCACGGCCAATGGCTTGCGCCAAGGCGGATTCATCTTCCACGGCAACATCCATAGAGTGGCTCTCTTCATCCACCACAATAGACACCACCTCGGCAGGCTGCATGGCATTGATCACTAACTGTGCGGGGTTGCTATCCCACAACACGATATCAATACGCTCGCCAGCCAGCTCGTTAGACACCGCCTGCACTCGTGCACCACGCATGCCTACGCAAGCACCAATTGGGTCGATGCGCTGGTCGTTGGTTTTCACGGCGATTTTGGCACGCGAACCAGGATCACGGGCAGCACCCTTGATCTCGATAGTCTCTTCGCCAATTTCAGGCACTTCAATTTTAAATAGCTCAATCAGCATTTCTGAGCAGGCACGGCTCGCAAATAACTGCGGGCCGCGGTTTTCATGGTTTACCCCAGAAAGGTAAGCACGCACACGATCATTTTGGCGTACGGTTTCACGCGGGATCATTTGATCACGAGCGATTAACGCTTCGGCGTTGTTACCAAGATCTAAAATTATGCTATCGCGCGTAACACGTTTCACCGTGCCGCTAATCAGCTCGCCAATGCGCTCTTGGTATTCTTCCACCACTTGCGCTCGCTCAGCTTCGCGCACTTTTTGCACAATCACTTGCTTAGCAGCTTGCGCGGCAATACGCCCAAACTCGATGGATTCAATTTCTTCTGTCCAAGTGTCGCCAATTTGCAGGCTTGGATCGCGCTCGTGCGCTTCATCCAAAGTTAGTTGGCGCCCAAATTCGAACAGCTCTTCGTCTTCCACCACCCCCCAATCTCTATAGGTGCGGTAGCCGCCGCTTTTCTGATCGATAGACACACGAATATCCACATCATCTTCTTTAAAACGACGACGGGTTGCAGCAGCCAACGCAAGCTCAATGGCCTCGTAAATCACCGAACGAGGCACGTCTTTTTCGTTAGACACTGTCTCTACGACAAGTAAAATGTCTTTGTTCATGGCCCAGCCTTTTACAAAGATAACGTTTCCAAACTTACAGACCGAACAACGTGTTAGCCGAACTGTGGTTCGACATTCGCGCGATCGATCTGACCAAATGGTACCAAGATAACTTCTTCTTCGTGGCGCAGGGAAACCTGCTCTTCGCCTTCATCAACTGCTAGAAGCTCGCCCACAAAACGCCGGCGCCCTTGTATAGGCCCCAACAAACGTACTTTTATGTTTTCGCCAATAAAGCGCTGCCATTGTGGCAGCGTAAACAGCGGCCGATCCATGCCTGGCGAAGATATTTCCAAAACATATTCGGTGTTAATGGGATCTTCTACATCAAGCACGCCGCTTACTTGGTGGCTCACATCAGCGCAATCATCCACGCTAATGCCATCTTCGTGATCAATAAAAACACGCACCACTGCACCGCGGCCTTGGATGTACTGCACACCCCAAAATTCGAAGCCCATGCTTTGCACCACTGGGGCAAGAATGGCTTCTAATTGGTCTATTTTGCGCATCTTGTTCCTTTCTATTTCATGCAGCAAACAAAAAGCCCCTGCAATGAGGGGCTTTTGAATAGGCTTTACAGATAGCCTGATTTGGTAGCGGGGGCTGGATTCGAACCAACGACCTTCGGGTTATGAGCCCGACGAGCTACCAGACTGCTCCACCCCGCATCAAAATTGTCTGCCCCCTTTTTAGAGCCCTGGCAGTGGGCTTACAAACCTTGCAACACTCGCAAAGCTTGATGTTTTCTAGCCTTCGGCTCTGGTATGTGCCGGTGACTGGATGCGTACTATAGTAGCCACTGGGTGTGGTGTCAACCTTTAATGAAAGTATTTCAATAAGCGAAGTGAGAGTGTTTGGAGCCCATGCTTGTTTTCCCCGCTCAAACGCGCAAAAGCCTCGCCCTGCTGTGCGCTAAATTGCGGGAGGCCCATTAACTGTCTAAAAACTGGTTCAAGTGGCCAGCCACCTCTTCAGGCTTCTCTTCATGCAAGAAATGCCCCGCATCCACTTGCTCCACCTGAACATCATCAAAGCAATCTTCAATATGGTTTAAGTATTCTGGAATAATCACTTTGTCTTTATTGCCGTAAACATAAAGGCTAGGCATCGCCCAGCGGTGCCCTGAAAGTGTGGCCCAACGCTTAGCATCTTCACCAAAGGTTCTATAATAGTTGGCGCCTGCACCTGGCGTGCCTGCAATGCTGTACATGCGCACGTATTCAGCCACGGCGTCTGCAGGTATTTCCCCTACTACACCGCTAACAAAACTGCCAATCCACGCAGCTTCGTTGCCGGGAATCATCGCTTCTGCCAACTTTGGCACCTGTTGAAAATGTTGGTACCAATAAGCCTTGCCACTACCAGAACGAACTTTCGCAATAACTTCCATATTACCTTTCAAATTATTAATAACGGCAATATTCATCAGAACCATTTTCTGCACGCGGCCAGGTATCGCTAGCGCAACCTCCTGCGCCACACTGCCGCCCCAGTCGTGCCCCACTAGCTGAAACTGAGTAATGCCTAGCTCGTCAAGAATACTCACCACATCCTTGGCTAGTGCTTGTTTCTCATAATATTGCACCCCTTCGGTGCGCTCACTATCACCCAGCCCCCTCAGATCGGGCGCGATAACCCGTAAACCTGCTTTTAGGTACCGCCCAGTGTGCTCCCAGCAATATGAGCTTTCTGGCCAGCCGTGAATCATCACCACGGGAGCCCCTTCTGGGTTTCCCCCTTCACGTAAGGCAAAAGTGCCGCGAGGCGTTGATAAGGTTTTGGGTTCACTAAGAAACATGCTGGTGCTCCTGGGTATTGTTATTTTTTTGCTAGGTAGGGCTAAAAAGATTACCTACTGAACAGTACCCTGCCTAACAAAGCAGCGCGTGGCAATTACAATTAGCTGCGTTATTGGCCATTCCTATACAAAAAAGGCGGCTTTGCATTGCGGCGTATCAAGCAAAGCCGCCCAGGGCTAGGCGCACGCTAGTGCAGGTTACAGCACCACATTCTCTTGCTCGCCGTTTTCCCACTTCACAATGTTGGTGAACGTGATTTCGGCACGGCGCACCATGGCCTCGTCGGTGGCGTAGCCAATATGCGGCAGCAGCACCACGTTCGGCGCACTGAGGATAGGGTAATCTGCAGGTACAGGTGGCTCCATATCCACTCGGTCTAAACCCGCGCCAGCAATGGTGCCTTTATGCAGCGCTTCGGCTAAGGCTGCGTTATCCACCACGGGCCCCACGGCGGTATTAATTAAGTAGGCACTGGGCTTCATTAAGGCCAGTTTGTCTTTATCAATCAGGTGCTTCGTTTCATCGGTAAGCGGGGTGTGAAGCGTCACAATATCGCTTTCTTTTAGCACCTCATCGAGGGGCTTATATTCCACGCCTTTGCTAATTAACGCGGGCTTCTCGCTGCGGTTGTAAGCAATTACTTTGCACCCAAAGGCCAAGCCTATTTCCGCCACGGTACCGCCAATGCTGCCTGTGCCCAACACGCCCAAGGTTTTGCCTTTTAAATCCAGCTGCGTAAAACCCGCTTTGGTGCCGCCGTTTCTAGCCGCAGCTTCTGCTGGCCCCATGCTGCGCAACAGGGAAATAATTAACCCAAAAGTGATTTCTGCCACAGAGGCCGTGCTGTAACCGGCTGCGTTAGACACCTTAATGCCGCGCTCTTGGCATTTGTCTAAATCGATATGGTTGTAGCCGGTGAACGCCACGGCAATGAACTTCAGGTTTTTTGCCGTATCAATCACTTCACCACTTAACGGTGTGTTGGCAATAGCAATGGCATCGGCATCTTTTATTCTTTCTTTCAGCGTTTCATCATCCAACTTTCCATCGGTATATAAAACGAGCTCATGACCACTATCAGCTAGAGGTTTTGAAATTCTTTTGAACTCTTCATCGCTAATTCCTAAACACTCTACGATGACAATCTTCATTCCTATCTTTCCTCTGTTTTTTGGTTGCGCTTTATTCGGTACGAAAAGCGAGTATAACAAGTTGTTCAAGGCACCTCGCCATTGCAAGCCTGCGCTGTAAGCATATAGCGTATTCGAAACACCCAAAACACAAAGAGAGCATGGGCGTTATCACTGAAGCCTTTACCAACCTATTAGCTGCCAATTAAGTGGCTACAGGCTATGCAATGATCAACCTGCTAAAAAACAACCCTTACCCCCGCAGTGATATTGCGCCCTGGTTTAGGCACTTGGTGCGCCAAAAACGATGTATGCTGCCATTGCACTGTATTGAGTAAGTTCTCGCCACGAATATACAGCTGGTAACGATCATCACCATTAAGATAGTGGCTGAGTGTAAAACCAAGTTCTGTATAGCCGGGGGTTGTTTTTTCTCCTTCACCAACACGCCTTTGGCGTTGCACCTGGATCAGTTCCCACTCGGTTTCTAGCCAGGTGTGAAAGCTTAAAAGCCGCAAACCAAACCGTTGGGAAGGGATGCGCGGCAAATAACTGCCACGTGTGAAGGCGGCGTTCACGTAATCAGTAAAAGCCTCCATTCCCCATTGCGGGTGAAAGAAATACGTGGCATCGGCCTCTATTCCCCAAAACCTTGCGTCGGCTTGCTGATATTCCAGTAGCCGAAAATCATCATGGGTATCAAGAATATGCCCATAAATATAATTTTTTGCCCGTTGATAAAAAGCGGCGAAAGAAAACACCCAATTGCTACTATACTTGGTGAACTGCCAGTTAACACTTTGCGCTTTCTCCTTATGGGAACGAGGCGCTTCATCACCACACTGGTTAGATAATAAGCCACACTCATACGTGTTCGTGGCCAGATGTATCCCATCAGAATAGAGCTCTTGCGCATTGGGGTGCCTCTGTGAATAACCCACATTGATGCCGGTATCTACGGTATCAGAAAGCGCCCAATTAACCCCCGTGGCCGCACTGGCTGCACCACGATGAAGGTGTTGCTGCTGCGCAGCGTTTACATCGAGCCATTGGTGCTCATAACGCAGGCTGCTTTGCCATGTTATATGCTGCGACAGCGGTATGGTTTCCAAGGCAAACATCGCAAGGCTCTGGGTTTCCACAGCAGGAACCACGGCTTCAAGGCCAGACGATGAGGCCTTTTCCTGCCCATAATCGATGCCTATTGTTCCAGTGTTATGCCCGCGCCAAAGGTGCTCGGCTTCAAGCCTCAGCTGCCCGCCACGATGGCTGAAGTGAGTTACCACAACATCGTCATCCATTTCATCGTGCGCATATTCTGTATGGCTTGTTTTGAGCCGCAACGCTTGCCAATTAGAGGCTTGCGGCCGATATTCGCCTTGCACATCAAGGCGCCTACTATTGAGTTTTAGTAAGGCGTCGTGGCCATGATGATGTTCGTGGCCATGTTCTTCATGATGATGGCAATGCAACTGGTTACCAATGGGGTGACAGTGCTCATAATCATGGCTATGTGCAGGCAAACCATAGGTGTTGTTATGATCGGTAAGGGCGAAACCTACATATCCTCTATTGCCTATCCACGACAAACCCAATGCCCCGATGGACTTCTCGGTAAAGGTATTGGGAATACGTTTAAATGCTTGGCTTGGGGCTTTGTAATCGTTAGTTTTGCCCAGTGCTGTGGCTCCATGCAACGCCCATTGTTCGCCTATTTTACCCGTGAATTCAAAAGCACCTTGCCGCCCCTTATCCACACTGCTGCCTTGTAACGTAACCTTACCCCCATAATCATTGTGGGGCAGTGCGGTAAGGATACGGCCATCTTTAGTATTGACGATACCGCCAGACATTCCACTTCCGTACAGTAACGTAGCGGGCCCTCTCACTATCTCTATTTTTTGGGTAAGCATGGGCTCTACCGCATTAGCATGATCAGGCGATAAGCTTGACGCATCAATAATATTCATCCCACCGGAAAGCACTTTAACCCTCGGTGCACCTTGCCCGCGGATAATAGGCCGGCCAGCCCCTGCACCGAAACTATCGTTATGCACGCCAGGTTCTTTCTCTAATGTTGCCCCCAACGTGTTTTGCAAACGCATAAAAAGCTGCTCTTCCGATAAAGAGACATCAGCGGCTGGTTCTATTTTCTCTGCTTCTACTGCAAGTGAGGGTAAATCGATGGTTTCAGCAGATGCTGATGAGCTATATACACACGCGCACAGCCATAACGGCCAATATTTTTTGGTCATTGTTTTCTCTTTTTAAATAAGCACACAAAAACTGCTAATGACGCACTTCATCATTAGCCGTGAACAAATAGTGGTAAAAGTGCTTTAAGAGATAGGTGGTGCGCGGGGGCGAATGTTGCGTAGCGCAACGGTAAAAACAAAAGGAGTGAAATAATTGCTAGTTAATACAAAACGAAGTGAAGGGTGAGTAACAGTAAAGGGGTTTGAATGAGCAGCAGCCTGTGCGGTACATAGATCGCACACATCAAACCAATGGGCGTTAGATGATTGCGAAGGGGTTTGCTGCTTGACGTACTCTGCATGCTTACCAACAGGCAAGTGCTTGCTAGCAGCATGAAAGCCGCTGTGCCACTGGATGCCTAGCAACAGTAGCAATAACGCAAAAATTATTGGATGAAAGCGACGGCCTAGCATTTATTCTATTTCATCAGCTATGTTGTTAAAAAACTGGTAGCCGCTATGCCTACTACCTTTATCTCAGCTGGGTGCCTGCCACACCACCAACCAAGCAAAAAACACTACCATTTACAATGGCTATGTACAACAAACTTTCCCAGTGGAATTTAGCTGCCCC